>Ga0228700_1001008_pt1 | contig 20609 bp, 12 predicted proteins | sample McNCre317_Aug_MG_FD_178019 | JGI IMG/M metagenome (GOLD analysis project Ga0228700, IMG submission 178019) | Freshwater microbial communities from McNutts Creek, Athens, Georgia, United States - 3-17_Aug_MG | ecosystem: Environmental > Aquatic > Freshwater > Creek | place: USA: Georgia...
GCATGACCTGCGTCAAGGGAGTGGCCCACAAGAGGCGTTACCCTATGCGGCTGTCCAGGAGACCACCCATGAGCAACGCATCCACCAGCACCAACAGCAGCCCGTCCACCGCACCCCAGCACAGCCCCATGCCCTGGAGCGCGGAGCTTTCGCTGGAGATGCCGCAGATGGATGCCACCCACGAAGAATTCGTGGAACTGCTGGGAGCGGTAGTGCAGGCGCCGGATGCAAGCCTGCTGACCCAATGGGCCCTGCTGATCGACCACACACAAGAGCACTTCGACCGCGAAGACCGCTGGATGGAAGCAACCGGCTACGCCAGCGGCAACTGCCACGCCACGCAGCACAACGTCATCCTGCAGGTGATGCGCGAAGGTGGCAAGCGCGGCCTGCAGGGCGAACTGGACCTGGTGCGCCAGATGGCCCATGAGCTGGGCCTGTGGTTTGCCAACCATGTGCACAGCATGGACGCTGCCCTGTGCCTGCACCTGCGCTCCGTCGGCTTTGACGTGGACAGCGGCACCATCGGCCTGCCCGAGGCACTGCCGCAGGCCCACCTCCATGGCTGCGGTGGTGACAGCTGCGCGAGCCCGGCAACAGCGCCTGCTGAAGCGGTGGGCAGCTAGACCGCACCCACCATGGAAGCAGCCACCAACGACCTGCGCCACCGACCCCACGAAGACCTGCAAGCCCTGCTTACCGGCACCCTGTTCGTGGCGCTGGGGGTGGTGATGTTCGGCCGCACCGGCCTGCTCACCGGCGGCACGGCCGGCGTGGCCTTTCTCATTCACTACGCCACCGGCTGGAACTTTGGCCTGGTGTTCTTTTGCATCAACCTGCCCTTCTATGGCCTGGCCTACCAGCGCATGGGCCGGCCCTTCACGTTCAAGACCTTTGCCGCCGTGGCCCTGCTTGCCAGCATCTCCAACCTGCTGCCGCACTGGATCACGCTGGGCGACATCCACCCGCTGTTTTCGGCCATGGCCGGCGGCCTGTTGATGGGCACCGGCATGCTCATCCTGTTTCGCCACCGGGCCAGCCTGGGCGGCTTCAACGTGCTGGTGCTCTACCTGCAGGAGCGCTTTGGCTGGCGCGCCGGACTGGTGCAGATGGCACTGGACTGCAGCATCGTGGTCATGGCCTTTGCCCTGACCGACTGGTGGTATATCGCCCTGTCGGTGCTGGGCGCCGTGGTGCTCAACCAGACCCTGGCCATCAACCACCGCCAGGGCCGCTACGTGGCACTCTGAACCAGCGCGTGCAGTGCCGGGCCATGGCAATGCACCGCCTGCTCCGCCGCTTGCAACAACGCTTGCTTGGCAAGCTTTTTGCGTAGCCTTTTGCAGACCCCTCGCTTTGCAAATTAGCTCATGAAAAATCCGCATAGTTTTCAAGAGTAAACCCTGAGACAGAGGCTGCAAACCAGGCCGTACATTCACTGTTTTGGCACCTGCATGCCACGGGCGTGCTGACTTTTTTAACTGGAGTACTGCAACATGAACATGAAATCCCTGAAAACCATTGCACTGGCTGTGGCCGCACTGGGTGCGCTGGCCGCCAGCCCGGCCCATGCCGGCAAGACAGTGGACGCCATCAAGGCCCGGGGCCAGGTGATCTGCGGTGTCAACACCGGTCTGGCCGGCTTCAGTGCCGCCGACTCCGCCGGCAAGTGGACCGGCCTGGATGTGGACATCTGCCGTGCCCTGGCTGCCGCCACCCTGGGCGATGGCGAAAAAGTGAAGTACGTGCCCCTCAATGCCCAGGCCCGCTTCACCGCGCTGCAGTCGGGCGAGGTGGACGTGCTCTCGCGCAACACCACCTTCACCCTGAACCGCGACGCCTCGCTGGGCTTAAGCCAGACTGCCGTGGTCTATTACGACGGCCAGGGCTTCATGGTGCCGGTCAAGAGCAAGATCAAGAGCGCCAAGCAACTCAAGGGCCAGACCGTGTGCGTGCAGTCCGGCACCACCACCGAGAAGAATCTGACCGACTACTCCAAGGCCGCCGGCCTGAACATCAAGCCCATCGTGTTTGAAAAGCTGGAAGCCGCCGAAGGCGCCTACTTCTCGGGCCGCTGCGTGGCCTACACCACCGATGCCTCCGGTCTGGCCTCCACCCGCAACAAGGTGGCCAAGAACCCGGCCGAACACGTGATCCTGCCCGACCTGATCTCCAAGGAGCCCCTGGGCCCCCTGGTGCGCCGTGGCGATGACGACTGGACCGCCATCGTCAAGTGGACCGTCTACGGCCTACTCGAAGCCGAAGAGTACGACATCACATCGGCCAATGTGGACGACCTGAAGGCCAACAGCAAGGACCCCATCGTGGGCCGCCTGCTGGGTTCCACCGAAGACACCGGCAAGCTCCTGGGCCTGGAGAAAGACTGGCTGGCCCGCGCCATCAAGACCACCGGCAACTACGGCGAGATCTTCGAGCGCAATGTGGGACCCAAGTCGGCCCTGCAACTGCCGCGTGGCCTGAACAACCTGTGGAACAAGGGCGGCATCCAGTACGCCCCCCCGCTGCGCTGATCGACCACCCTCCTCGGCCCCCCAGGGGGCAGGCTTCTGTCACTTGCATGATCGGTCGCCTGCCCCTTTTTATTGGCTCTGGACCCCCTCTTCAACGCAGCACAGCAGCACACCATGAGCACCCCTCCCAAACCTCCCAAGGCGGCCTGGTCCTGGCGCAGCCAGGCCTTTCGCGGCCTGATCTACCAGCTTGTCACGGTGGCCATCATCCTGGCTGCCGTGCTCTACCTGGCGCACAACACGCAGGTCAACATGAAGGCGCGCGGCATCCAGAGCGGCTGGGACTTCATGCTGGGCAGCGCCGGCTTTGACATCGGCGAAAGCCTTTTTGCCTACGACTCCGGTGACGCCTACTGGAAGGCCTTTCTGATTGGTCTGTCCAACACCCTGCGCGTGGCCATCCTGGGCATCATCCTGACCACGGTGCTGGGCACGCTGATCGGCGTGGGCCGCTTCTCGCGCAATGCGCTGGTGCGCGGCCTGTGCCTGTGCTATGTGGAGTTCTTCCGCAACATACCGGTGCTGCTGCAGCTGCTGATGTGGTACCTGATGTTTACCGAGGTACTGCCGGAATCGAGCGCACCGCTGACCCTGGGCCCCTTCTTCCTGAGCAAGGGTGGCGTGAACTTCCCGGTACCGGTATGGGCCACCGGCCAGACCTTTGCCGCCATCGGCATGGCCGTGGCGGTGCTGCTGGTGCTGGCCTGGCGCCACCATGCGCGCCTGGCCTTCGAGCGCACCGGCGTGCCGCGCAGCATGGTCTGGGTGCCGCTGGGCATTGTGCTGGGCCTGGGCGTGCTGGGCTGGCTGGTGGGCGGCGCGCCCATGGAGTTCAACATGCCGGTGCAAGGCGAGTTCGCCATTGAGAACGGCGGCGCGCTGACACCCGAATTCCTCTCGGTGCTCTTGGGCCTGACGGTCTACACCGCCGCCTTCGTGGCCGAGGTGGTGCGCGGCGGCATTGCCTCGGTGGCCCTGGGCCAGAGCGAGGCGGCAGCGGCGCTGGGCCTTTCCAGGCGCCAGACCATGCGCCTGGTGACCCTGCCGCAGGCGCTGCGCGTGATCATCCCGCCGGTGACCAACCAGTTCCTGAACCTCACCAAGAATTCCTCGCTGGCGGTGGCCATCGGCTACCCCGACCTGGTGTCGATCGCCAACACCTCGCTCAACCAGACCGGCCGCTCGGTGGAGTGCATTGCCATCATCATGCTGGTGTACCTCTGCACCTCGCTGAGCACCTCGTTTGGCATGAACTGGTACAACAACCGCTCGGCCATCAAGGAGCGTTAAGCCATGACCGCAACCGTCTTCCAACCGATTGCCGCACGCAGCGCCCCCGTCAAGACCGAGGGCCCCGTGGCCTGGATACGCTCCAACCTGTTCGGCGACGTGCGCACCGCCTTCGGCACGGTGTGCATCGTGCTGGTGCTGCTGGCCCTGGTGCCGCGCCTGCTCAACTGGGGCCTGGTCAACGCCGTCTGGGCCAAGGACTACGACGCCTGCCATGCCGCTGCCGGTGTGGGTGCGTGCTGGGGCGTGGTGAGCGAGAAGTTTCGCATCATCATCTTCGGCCGCGACCCGTTCGAGGAACAGTGGCGCCCCCTGGTGGCGGCGGCCGCGCTGCTGGGCCTCCTGGTGGTGAGCTGCATGCGGGCATTCTGGCGCCCGGCCCTGGGCCTGTTGTGGGCGGTGGTGCTGGCCTTCTTCTTCACCGTGATGTATGGCGGCGTGCTGGGCCTTGGCCGGGTGGAGACCGACCGCTGGGGAGGCCTGCCGCTGACCCTGCTGCTGTCCTCCCTGTCCATGACCATGGCCTTTCCGATTGCGCTCCTGGTGGCGCTGGGTCGGCGCTCCATGCTGCCGGCCATCCGCAGCGTATGCACCGTCTATGTGGAGCTGATCCGCGGCGTGCCCTTGATCTCGGTGCTGTTCATGGCCTCGTTCATGTTCCCCCTGCTCATGCCCCAGGGTTTTTCCATTGACGTGCTGGTGCGGGTGCTGGCCGGCATCACCCTGTTTGCCGCAGCCTATATGGCCGAGGTGATTCGCGGGGGTCTGCAGGCGGTGCCCAAGGGGCAGATCGAGGCAGCCGCCACGCTGGGCCTCTCGTATTGGCAGACCCAGCGCAAGATCGTGCTGCCCCAGGCCCTGGCCATGGTGGTGCCAGGGGTGATGAACAACTTCATCTCCACCTTCAAGGACACCTCGCTGGTGACCATCGTCAGCCTGTATGAGCTCACCGGCGCCATGAGCCTGGCGCTGAACTCCGACTCCAACTGGCGCCCCTTCAAGATCGAGGGCTACCTCTTCATCGCCCTGATCTACTTCGTCTTCTGCTTCTCCATGTCGCGCTACAGCATCTGGATTGAAAAGCAGGTCAACAAGAGCCGTCTACGCTAAGGATTTCCATGTCTGACAACAACATCATCACCTTTGACAAGGTCAACAAGTGGTACGGCAACAACTTCCATGTGCTGCGTGACATCGACCTGCAGGTGAAGACCGGCGAGCGCATTGTGGTCTGCGGCCCCTCGGGCTCGGGCAAGTCCACCCTGATCCGCTGCATCAACCGCCTGGAGGAGCACCAGCAGGGCCGCCTGGTGGTGGACGGTGTGGAACTCAGCGACGATGTGCGCGCCATTGACGACGTGCGCAAGAAAGTCGGCATGGTGTTCCAGCAGTTCAACCTGTTTCCCCACCTCACCGTGCTGGAGAACCTGACGCTCTCGCCCATGTGGGTGGGCAAGGTGCCCAAGAAAGAGGCCGAGGAAAAGGCCATGCAACAACTGGAGCGCGTGCGCATTGCCAACCAGGCCAACAAGTACCCGCTGCAGCTCTCGGGCGGCCAGCAGCAGCGCGTGGCCATTGCGCGCGCCCTGTGCCTCAAGCCGAAGATCATGCTGTTTGACGAGCCCACCTCGGCACTCGACCCGGAGATGATCAAGGAGGTGCTGGACGTGATGATCGAGATGGCCAGCCAGGGCATCACCATGCTGTGCGTGACCCACGAAATGGGCTTTGCCAAGGCGGTGGCCGACCGCGTGATCTTCATGGACCAGGGGCAGATCGTGGAGCAGAACAACCCGCACGATTTCTTCAACAACCCGCAGAGTGATCGCAGCCGCGACTTTTTGTCGAAGATATTGGGGCACTAAAACCGGCGCAGGGCCTGCGGCACGGCAGCACTGCCTTGGCGCTGGCACGCATGCGCCGGCACGGCGTGGGGCTGTGCGCCGCGGCAGAAACAGCTCCGTGCAATCTCGGTTAAATTCAAGCCATGCTGTCTTCTACCCGAGCACACAAGGCTCACCCCCCAGGCTTTTCCACCGCCGAATTCCGCACGGCCCTGGGCATGTTTGCCACCGGCGTCACCATCGTGACCGCGCGCACCGAACAGGGCGCCCTGGTGGGCCTGACGGCCAACTCCTTCAACTCGGTGTCGCTCTCACCACCGCTGGTGCTGTGGAGCCTGGCACAGTCAGCCGCCTCCATGAGCGCCTTTCGCACCGGGTCGCACTACGCCATCAACATCCTCAGCGCCGAGCAGCAAGAGCTGGCGCGCCAGTTTGCCGCCAAGGGTGTGGACCGCTATGCCGGCGTGGCCTTCGAGCCCGGCATTGGCGGTGCACCGCTGCTGCAGGGCGCGGCCGCCAGCTTCGAATGCTTCAACCGCAGCCGCTACGAAGAAGGCGACCATGTGATTTTTGTCGGCGAGGTGGAGCGCTGCCGCCACCGCGAAGGCGCCTCGCCCCTGCTCTACCACGGCGGCAAGTTCTACGCCGAGCACCCGCTGTAACCGGGCAGGCTGGGGGCCTTAATTCCCCAGGCGCGTATCGGCCTCGGTGAGCGCGCTGCGGTAGGCGCCGCAGCCAATCAGCAGGTCATCGGACAGCGGCAGCACATAACTGGACTTGCCGCGCACATCGCCGGTGACCAGGTTGATGATGTTGTACTCCACCCAGCCACCGCCCTGGCTGCAACGGCGCCAGGCGTCTTCCAGCAGCTGCTGGGCGTCCACGCCCGGCGCGTCCGACAGGCGGCTGCCCACACGGCTGGCGTCGGCCCCCATGACGCGGTAGACGCCCTGGCGGTCGAACACGAAGATGTACAGGTCGCGGTCCACAAAGCCGCCTTCCTTGTCGTGGAAGGTGGCAAAGGCCTCGTTCAAGCCCACCGCCTGCACCAGCTCATAGGCCCGGTTGGCCATGGCCAGCGCCTCGTCGGCCGTGCCCTGGCGCAGCTTGATGTAGGTGACGGCGTCTTCCAGCTGGCGCGAGCGTTGCATGAGGCGGCTGGAGCGGTGCGAGGTGCGGTCCACCAGGCCGGAGTTTTCAATCGTGACCCGGTCCAGGTCACCCACCGCCTGCACCACCTCGGTCAGCGCTATGCTTTGCTTGGTGCTGCCATCGGCCATGGCCTCGACATTGAAGGCAATCTCGGAAATGCCGGTGACCAGGCTGGTCATGAGGGTGCCCACGGCCTGGATTTCGGAGACGGTATCGGCCACGCGCGAAGACGACTCGGCAATCAGGGTGCGCACCTCGGCGGCGGCATTCTGGCTGCGCCGCGCCAGGTTGCGCACCTCGGCGGCCACCACGGCAAAGCCCTTGCCCTGCTCGCCGGCACGGGCCGCCTCCACTGCGGCGTTGAGCGCCAGCAGATTGGTCTGGAAGGCAATGCCGTCGATGGTGCCGATGATCTCGCGCATGCGCTCCGAGGTGGTCTGCAGGGCCGTCATGCCGCTGACCGTCTTGCTCATGAGGGTGCTGGCATTGCCGGCCTCCTGGTGCAGGCTCTTGGTCATCAAGCTGACTTCCTGCGCAGCCTCGGAGTTGCGTGCCACCGTCTCGCTCACCTGGCCCACATTGGTGGTGGCCTCCTCCAGGCTCACGGCCTGTGCCTGCGTGCGCTGCGAGAGCGAATGCCCGTCTTCCACCAGCTGCGCGCCCACATGGGTCACCATGCTGGAGGCGCTGCGCACGTCCGCCACCAGGGTGGACAGCACATTGAGCATGTTCTCGAATTCCTTGCTGATGGTGGCCAGCTCGTCGCTGCCGGGCACCTCCACGTGCACCGCCAGGTTGCCCCGCGTGCCTTCGGTGATGGCCTGGTTCAAGGCCCGTATGCTGCGCACCGTGGCCACCGAGAAGCACAGGATCAGGTAGGCCACCAGCAGCAGGCCGCCAGCGGCCACGCCAGCCAGCACGCAGGCTTGCCAGAAAATACGGTCCAGGTTTTGCTGCAGGCGGTTCACCAGCTGGGTGGCCGCATCCTTGAGCATCCCATGGCCACTTTCAACCAGCTGGGCACCGCTGGCATTCACGGCCGCCATGGCTTCGGGCGTGCCGCCCGCAGCAAAGGCACGCACCTGCGCGGTGTAGGCCGTGCTGGCCTGCAAGGCCTCGCGCACGCCGCGCGGCAGTTCCTTCACGCCGCCGCGCTCCATGGCATCGACGGTGCGGGCCATGGCTTCGGTCTGCTCGTCCAGGGAGCCCGCCAGGCTTAGCAAGGTGGCTGCGCGAGCGGCAGCATCTGCCGCACCCGAAGCCGACGTCAGGGCCTGGATGGAGCCGATGGCGTCCAGCCAGTAGACCGAGCGCGCGGTGAGCAGGTCCTGCAGAAAATAAATGGCGGGGGTGGAATCAAACACCAGCTCGGCACTCTCGCCGATGCTGCTGATGAGGCCGCGCAAGTCTTTGCTGGCGGCGCTGTGGGCCGCAGCCGCGGCCTTGGCATCAGCGCCCTGGCCTTGCAGGGCCTGCAAGGACGACTGGGTTTGCTGCCATTGGCGGGACCACGCCGGTGCCGGCTGCACGGGCTGCAACCAGGCATTGAACTGGGCGACATCGGTTTCCAGCTGCTTTTGCAGGCCGGCTGCCGCAGCCGGTGGTGCGGAGCGCAGCTGCTGCACATCGGTCAGCACATCGGTGACCAGGCCCAGGGCCTGCGCACCCTGCAGCTCGGTGCTGCCGGTTGCATAGTCGCCGTGCAGGGTGGACAGCTGCAGATAGGTCATCAGGACCATGGGCGCGCCCAGCACAAAAGCCATGGCGCTGAGCTTGACCGGCATGCGCAGGCGTTGCATCAAAGCCAGGCCCGGGCCCAGCCAGCCCCCGGTGTTGGATTTCAGCAATTCACTATCCATGGTTGCTCACAATGTTTGAAGAGCCCCTGTTCTGCACGTACTTCAAATGGTAACCCGTTTGCGGCTCAGCCCGGCAGCAATACCCGGCTAATTTCGGCCTGCAGGCGCTCCAGGTCCAGCGGCTTGGTCAGGTAGCCGTCAGCTCCGCTGCGCTTGAAGCGCGCAGCGTCTCCGGGCTCGTCGTGGGAGGTGGCCATGATCACCGGCAGATGGCCCCCCTGCTCGGCCTCGCGCTTGCGGATGGCACCCAGGGCCTGCAGGCCGTCCATGTTGGGCATCATCACATCCATCAGCACCAGGTCGACCTGCATCTTGCTAAGGCACTTGAGGGCCTTCTCACCGTCACTGACCACCATGCCGGTATGCCCCAGCTGGGTCAGCAGGCCCACCATGAGGCGCTGGTTGATGATGTTGTCCTCGGCTACCAGGACCTTCAAGGGCCGGCCGTTGCGGGATGCACCCTGGGGGCTCAGTGTCGTCATGTATGTACAAGGTTTTCAGTGGGGAACCATTGCTGCTGCAAGACCGTGCAGGCTTGTGCGGCATCTTCAAAATCCAGTTCGGCCATGGCCTGGTCCAGTGCGGCGGTCTGCTCTGCCATGGTAGCGCCTAAACGGGACTGCAATTGGGCATGCAGCTCCATGGCCTGCATGTCGGAGCTTTTCAGTGCGGCCAGGAGTTCTGCCAGCAGGGCTGCCAGTTCGGAGGGCATCGCCTGCGCCGATCCCGGCGCCATGGCGGGGGCCTCATCCACGCTTTCATGGGCACTTGCGCCTGCACCATCGGTGCCCTGCCCGGATGGCGATGCGCCGCCCGGCGCAGGCTTGGCCCGGCGGTCGCGGGGCAGCAGCAACCAGGCGGCCTGCTCCAGCAAGGCTGCGCTGTGTGCAAGCTCGGCCAGCATCGGCTGCAGCAGGCTTTCCGAGGGCGTGCTGGCATGGCCGGTGGCGTGGCTGCTGACACTGGCCACCACCTGGCGTTCGGCTTGTGCCGCCAAGGTGGAAAGCGCACCAGCGCCCAGGGTGGCACTGAGGCCCTTGAGGCTGTGCAGTTCGCGCTGCAGCTGCTGCAGTGCGCCGTCTTGCAACAGCTGGCCCAGTCGCTGGGGCAGCTGCGCCGCATCGTCCGCAAAGGCGCGCATGGCACGCGCCAGCAGCTGGCGGTTGCCGCCCATGCGGCCCAGGGCCTGCTCCACGGCCAGCCCTTCGGGCCAGGCGGTGGCGCCCGCTGCCGTGTCCATGCCGGGTGCTGCGCCAGTCGCGTGCTCGCCGGCGTGGCGGCCGGGCTGCGCCACGCCGCCTTCGCTGACCGCGCCCGCATCGGGCGCCACCCAGCGCGTGTGCTGCAGCAGGGTCTGCAGCAATTGCTTGAGTTCAAAGGGCTTGCCCACGTGGTCGTTCATGCCGGCGGCCAGGCATTCCTCGCGGTCGGAGAGCATGGCATTGGCGGTCATGGCGATCACCGGCAGCGTGGCAAACCGGGGGTTGCTGCGCAGCTTGCGGGTGGCGCTCAAGCCATCCATGACCGGCATCTGCAGATCCATCAGCACCACATCAAAGGGCGGCTGGGCCGCCTCCAGGGTGGCAAGACCCAGGGCACCGTTGTCGGCCAGCACCACCTGCGCGCCCTCGGCCTGCAGCAACTCCTGCGCCACCTGCTGGTTGATGGGGTTGTCCTCCACCAGCAGGATGCGCATGCCCTGCAGGCGCAGGCTGCGCGCTTGGCCATCTGCCAGGGCCGCGTCGCCGCCAAGCGCGGTGCTGCTGCCATCGGCATGGGCCAGGGCGTGGGCCAGCATGGCGGCCGTGACCGGACGCACCAGCAGGCCATCAACCAGGCCGTGTTCGCGCGGGCTGCGTTGTGCCAGGGCTGCACGGCTCTGGCGGCTGATCAGGATCAGGTGCGGCGGCGCCGCCGGCGCGTACAGCCGGCGCACCTGGCGCATGGCCTCCCAGGCATCCATGTCCTGCAGCTCGGCATCCAGGTACAGGGCCTGGGGTGCCGGGCGCGCCGCGGCAATCTCCGCCTGCAGCCAGGCCAGGGCCCCTGCGCCGCTGTCCGCCACGGCGACTTCCCAGCCCAAGCCGCGCAGCATGGCCGCTGAACTGGCCTGGGCGCGCGGGTTATCGTCCACCAGCAGCACGCGCGGTGGAGCAGCTTGGCCTTGCACTGCGGCAGACGCTTCAAGCTGCGGAGTCTGCGGCGCCTCCAGGGCCAGCGGGAAATCTGCCGGCTTGAGGTCCAGGGTGAAGCTGAAGGTGCTGCCCTGGCCGGGCGCGCTTTGCAGCTGCAGCTCGCCCCCCATCAGGCGGATCAGTCGGGTGGAAATCACCAGGCCCAGTCCGGTGCCGCCAAAGCGCCGCGTGGTGTTGGCCTCGGCCTGGGTGAAGGCATCAAAAATGCGGGCCTGGTTCTCCGGCGCAATGCCGATGCCGGTGTCTATGACCTCCACCGCCAGGCGCACATGCTCGGCTGTGCGGGCCAGCAGGCTCCAGCGGATCACCACCTCGCCCTGCTCGGTGAATTTCACCGCATTGCCGCCCAGGTTGATGAGAATCTGCTTGAGCCGCATGACATCGCCCAGCAGCTCGCGCGGCAGCGCCGGGTCCAGCTCAAACACCAGATCGACCTTGCGCCCGCCCAGGTTGCTGGAGAGGATGACCGACAGGTCGGCCAGCAAGGCCTCCAGCTCAAAGGGCTCGGCATTGAGCTGCATCTTGCCGGCCTCCACCTTGGAAAAGTCGAGGATGTCGTTGAGCAGCCCCAGGAGCGAGCGGGCCGCACCCATGGCCTTGCCGGTGTAGTCGTTCTGCTGGCGGTCCAGTGCGGTGCTGCGCAGCAGCTGCAGCATGCCCAGGATGGCGTTCATGGGGGTGCGGATCTCGTGGCTCATGTTGGCCAGGAACTGGCTCTTGGCCACACTGGACTGCTCGGCCAGGTGCATGGCCTCGCGCAGGCTGGACTCGTACTCTTTCTGCCGCGAGATGTCGTAGATGACGGCCAGGTAGCCCTCCAGCGCCCCCTGCCCGTCGCGCATGGGCGAGAAGATCAGGCTGGCCTGGAAGTGGCTGCCATCCTGGCGCAGCAGGGTCCATTCCTGCGGCTCGCGGTTCTGCAGCACGTGGGCCAGCAGCTCGCGCGGCGCGGGCGCCTGGCCGGTCATCAGGGCCAGGGTGTCGCCCAGGGCGGCCATCTCGCCGGGCTCAAAGAACACGTTCAGACGCTGCTGCTCCACGACGGCGCCGGCGGCATAGCCCAGCAGGTTCTCCGCGCCCTTGTTGAACACGCGGATGACATGGTCCAGGTCCATGGTGACCACGCCGACGGCGGTGGCCGAATCAAGCACGTTTTGCAGCATGGCGCTGGTCTGCGCCAGTTCCCGCTCAGCGCGCTTGCGCTCGGTGATGTCCATGTGCGTGCCGTACACCCACAGCGGGCGGCCGTCGGCCGTACGCTGCGCCAGCTTGCCCCGGGCCAGCACCCAGATCCAGTGGCCCTCCTTGTGGCGCATGCGCACTTCGATTTCGTAATCGGGCAGCGCGCCCGCCACATGCTGGTCCAGCAGGGCGGCGGCGCGCAGCAGGTCGTCGGGGTGGGCCAGGCGCTTCCAGGTGGCGTAGCCCAGCGGCTCCAGCTCCTGCAGGGTATAGCCCAGCATGCCCACATACTGGTCGTTGTAGATGCTTTCGCCGGTCTGCACATTCCATTCCCAGGTGCCCACATGGGTGCCTTCCAGAATGCTTTGCAGGCGCCTTTGCTCCTCACCCCGGCGGGCGCTGAGCTGCTCGGCCGCGGACGTGGCCTGCTTGAGCTCAGTGATGTCCACCCGAAAGCCGACCCGGTGTCCATCGGGCATGCGCTGCTCGATCACCTTGAGCCAGCGGCCGTCATCCAGGCGCTGCTCCATGGACAGCTTGTCGCTGTGGTGCAGGGCCATGCTCTCCTGCACCCAGGCGTCGATGCGGCCCACCGCGTCCTGGTACAGGCCGCGCTCGGCGCCGCCCCGGATGATGGACTCATAGCTGGCGCCCGGCTGCATCAGGTCGGCCGACTTGGCGTGCAGGGCGCGGTACTTGTCGTTGCAGAACACCAGGCGGTCTTGGGGGTCGAACAGCACGAAGGCCTCGTCAATGGCCTCGATCGCCCCGCGCAGCAAGGCACTGCTGCGCGCCACTTCCAGCTGCGCCAGGTGGGCCTGCGTCACGTCCTGCAGGGCACCCACCAGGCGCACCGGGCCGCTGTCGTCAAAGCCGACCTCACCCACGCTGCGCACCCACAGCTGCTGGCCCTGGGCGGTGCAGAACTCCACCACCATGTCCCAGGAGGCACCGTCTTGCTCGGCCCGCCGCATGGCCTGGCGCAGGCGCTCGCGGCCGGGCTCGGGGTAGAAGCTCATGGCCACGTCTTCGGTCGGCTGGAAGCCCTCGGCCAGGCCGTGGATGGCACAGGTCTGGGGGCTGAATATCACCTGGCGGGTCTTGAAATCAATCTGCCAGGCGCCCAGGCCGGCCATGCGCCCGGCGCGGTCCAGAAAGTCTTCCATGTCGCGCAGGCTGAGCTCCACCTGCTTGATGTCGCTGATGTCGGTGTTGAGGCCGCCTATCCACTCGGTGCGGCCCTGCGCATTGACGGAAAGCACCTTGGCCCGGCACAGCACCCACATCCAGCTGCCATCGCGGTGCATCACCCGCACGTCGCAGGACAGGCCCTCGGTGCGCCCGGCCACGCAGTCGACCATGGCGCGGTTCATGCGGTCGCGGTCCGCCGGGTGCAGGCGTTGCTGCCAGAACGCGTCCATATTGGGCTGCACCTCATGCCGGCTGAAGCCCATCATGGCGCTCCAGCGGTCGTTCCAGCGGTGCTCGCCGGTCAGCAGGTTGGACTCCCATGTGCCCACGTTGGTGCCGGTCAGGATGTTCTCGGCACGCTCCTTCTCCAGCCGCAGTGCGGCCTTCACCTGGTTTTCTTCGGTGACGTCGCTTTGCACCGAGATGTAGCTGGTGATGCGGCCCTTGGCATCCAGGATGGGCATGACCTCCAGCGCGGCCCAGTAGTCGATGCCATTCTTGTTGCGCTGCAGGACCTGGATCTCCACCCGCTTGCCGGCCTCGGCCAGGGTGTCAATGTTGTGCGGCGTCATGGGATCGGCCTGCGGGCTGTGCAGCAGCTGGCTGGGGCGCAGGCCCAGTGCCTCCTGCGCGCTGAAGCCGCTCATGCGGGTGAAGCCATCGTTGATCCAGGTGATGCGCCAGTCCATGTCGCAGAAGTACACGGCGTTGTTGGTGCGCTCGGCCACCATGGCCAGGCGCTCCATGTCGCGCGTCAGGCTGCGGGAGCGCTCCTGGGCGCTGGCGCGGGCCGACAGCAGCATCCCCACCAGCAGGGCCGCGGCCAGGCTGAGGCAGCTGCCCAGCCAGGCCACATGCAGATGGGTCTGGGTTTGGACGCCATTTTCAAAGGCGGGGGTTGATTGCACCTGCAGGTAAAACACCTGGCCCACCAGCACCACCGGCCGCATCACCGAGAACTGCGCCTGGCCCAGGCGCGGGGCCGCGTCGGTCGGGCCGGCGCTGCGCACCGACCTGCTGTCAACCAAGAGCGCCAGGGGCCCGGCCTGCGGGCTGTCAAACAGCTGGTAATCCAGCCAGGCGAAGCGGGCCTGGGGCACGCCCGCCATGATCGCGGAAAAGACCAGCGGGGCGAAGGTCCAGCCACGCAGGGAGCGCTCGCGCTCGGCCAGGGTCTGGGGCACTTCGGCACTGGCGTACTGCGGCAGCAGCAGCCAGGCGCCGGGCCCGGCGCTGCCGGCTTGCTGCAGGTCGATGCGCGCACTCAAGACCGGCCCCCCCGAGGCCATGGCCGCCTCGGCCGCCGCGCGTCGGCGCGGCTCGGCGGCAATGTCGAAACCCAGGGCCTCGCCCAGGCCACCGGCAGGCTCCAGAAAGGTGACGGGATAGGCATATTCGCCCGACGCGCCAGCTTGCACCGCAAACTGGGGCTGGCCCTGGCGCTGCTGCCTGGCCACAAACTCGGCCAGTTGCGCCCGGGGCACCCGCGCCACCCACCCAAGGCCAGCGCCTTGGGGGTGGCGCTTCTGGGTGCCGGTGGCCAGGAGGAAGCGGCGAAACTCGGCCGCAGTGACTTCGTTGCTGGCCTGGAACAGGCCCCGCAGGGCATTGAGCGATTGCTCCAGCGGCAGCAGCTGCTCCTGCATATCCGCCTGCAGGCGCTCCACTTCATGCATGAAGCGCGCCTCTTGCTCGGCCAGTGCCTGGCTGCGCGCATCCATCGAATAGTGTGCCGTGGCTGCCAGCCCCAGCAGCAGGACCAGCAGCGCCACCCACAGGGGCTGGGCCTGCAGCCTTAGGTCCGCCAGGCCGCGCAGCATTTAAAACACGCTGTCCACACTGTTGCGAATGGCGGTCTGGACCACGGCATTGAGGGCACCGGCGTCCACCGACTCGCCCGAGACCAGGCGCAGCCGACCGGTGGCCAGCAGCTTGTCGCGGGAGCGCCGGGTCATGGACTGGGTGGCCCCGAACACGCCGGTAAACAGAAAAAGGGTTCCATGCGGGCTGGCCCAGGTGAGCTGGGTGCGCGCCCATTGGCCGTTGGACCAGAGCTCCACCCAGCTGCCCAGCTGCAGCACATCAGCGCTGATCGAGCCCATGGCCGCTGCGTCCAGCAGGTCGGGCGTGTGCTCGGGCTCGGCCGGCACGGGCTCGGTACTGGCTTCCTGCAGCTCGACAAAGTTGGAGGCACGGGCCTCTTCAGGCGCCACCCAGGGATCGCCATCGAGCACCGGGAAGGCACGCTTGGGCGGTGTGCTGGGGGCCTCACTGGGACGTGGCGCGGGCGTGGGCGTGCTGGCACGAAACACCTGCTGGTGCACCGCCATCAGCGACTCCAGGAACACGCTGGTGCGGGTGGCCGGGTATTCGATGGTTTCCAGGCCCTCGCGCAGGGTGGCCAGCAGGCGCGGCACCACACGTGCCAGCTTGGACGGGTCGGTGCGCGCCAGCTCGGGGTGGGCGCTCCACTGCATGGCCGGCACCAGGGCCTCGAACTTCTCGGTGGTGGGTGAAACCGGCCCCAGCTTGATGCGCGCCTGTGCCACCACCTGGGCCCAGGGGCCGCACAGGAAATCAATGACAAAGGAAGGCACACGGGTGGAGTCCGGATGGGCCTCGATGCCGCGGGCAATTTCCTCGGCCAGCAGGTTGCGCGCCTCGGCATGGGCCAGCAGGTCGACCGCCAGCTCGCGCTCGGGCGCCCGCGCCTTGGAGGCCTCGCTCCATTGGCGCTGCAACACCTGCAGGGTCTGCTCAAACACCTCGGCGTTGTCCACCGTGCCCTGGTAGAGCGGCTCCAGCGCCACTTTCAGGCCTTGCAGAAAGGCGGCAAAGCCGGCGGCCACACTGGAGTCGAAGGCCAGGCTGTGCTCGGTCAACTCATGCAGAAGGCGGCGCGCCGGATGCTGCTTGTCGGAAAAGAATCGCTGGTCCACCAGCACCAGGCGCAAAAGCGCCGGCTCCAGCTTGCGTATGACATGGGACACCGGCTCCAGCAGGCGCGGGTCACGGGCCATGTTGTCCACCATCAGGGTGACCACTTCCAGGCTGAGCGCCTGGGCCACATCGCGTGCCTGCTGGCGCAAACTCTGGCGCTGGCCCTCAACCGTGTGCACCAGCACCGGAAAGCCGGAGCTGGTGCTGCCACGGCGCTGCTCCAGGTTTTGCACCACCCGGTCGACCTGGCGCATTTCGGTGAGCGCCTCCAGGGCGGCGGGCACGGTGGGATCAAAACCGGGTTTGGGCGGGGCGCTGGCAGCGGCCGGCGCGGCATCGCCAAACTGCTGCGCGAACTGGGCCGCAAAGCGCTCGACCCGGCTTAGGCTGTTGCTGGCACTGGCCAATTCGCCCACCAGCAGCCGGCGCAGCTTGTCCAGGGTCAGCAAGGTGTTCTCACGGCCGCGGGGCAGGCTGGCCTCGCCGCCATAAATGGGTGCCTCCATCAAGGGCGCAGCCTGGGTCTGGAAGGCGTTTTCGGGGTCGTCGTCGGTGTCGCCAGCGCCACCCCAGCTGCCATGGCCGTAGGCACCTGCGTCGGGAAAACCGCCTGCATAAGCCTCTGGACCGGGGTGGGCTGCCGCGCCGCCATGGTGCCCCTGGCCCATTGCCGCAGGCCCGGCACCCGTGCCGCCACCGTGGGCCTGCACACCGCCCTGGGCACCACTGCCTGCCGGCGAAGCAAAGGACACCGGCAACACCCCTTGCGCACGCAGCTCGGTGCACAGCTCGCCATACAGTTTGCGCAGCTCGGGCCCCATCACGCCTGCCAGGGCGTTGAACCACTGCTGCTGGGTGGCTGCCGGCTGCTGGGTCTGGCCCACCACGTCCTGCAAGGCATTGATGAAGTGGTCGGGCCGCAAGGGGTTTTGCTCTGCCCGCACCGTGGCCATGCCCAGGAGGCTGCAGACCAGGGTGTTGAGCTCACTCAAGCTGCTTTCAGCCACCTGCAGCACCGACTGCTGGATGCGCGCCAGGGTGATGCTGGTCTGCACCTGCTCCTCGTCCATCAACTCGAGCTGGTCGTACTGCACATCCACCACCGACAGCAGCGGCGCCTTCTTGCCCGGCTGCCCCCCGGCAAAGGCGCTTAGCAGTGCCGCCGGAAAGGCCTGGCACATCTGCTGCTCATGCAGGCGCAGCTGGCTGGTTGCCGCCGTGACCACCTCGCGCAGGCGCGGGTCGCGCAGGGCCGCTTCCTGGTTGATCAGCGCGTTGCGCGCACCGTCTACCAGGCGCCCCATGAGCACCGCGCCACCGGCTGCCACTTCTTGCAGCATGCTGCGGTACAAGGCCTGGTGAGGCCCTGCGGGTGCGTGAGCAGTCTTGGCTGGCGCAGTGGGCATTTTTGCTGTGGGTTGGATTTACTTGAGAGCCTTATAACGCATGCGCTTGGGCTTGGCGCCTTCCTCACCCAATCGCTTCTTCTTGTCGGCCTCGTATTCCTGGTAGTTGCCATCGAAGAAGGTCCACTGGCTGTCGCCTTCGGCAGCCAGGATGTGGGTGGCAATGCGGTCCAGGAACCAGCGGTCGTGGCTGATCACCAGCATGGTGCCGGCAAACTCCAGGAGCGCATCTTCCAGGGCGCGCAGGGTTTCCACATCGAGGTCGTTGGAGGGCTCGTCCAGCATCAGCACATTGCCGCCGGCAATCAGGGTCTTGGCCAGGTGCAGGCGGCCGCGCTCGCCGCCGGAGAGCATGCCCACCTTCTTCTGCTGGTCGGAGCCATTGAAGTTGAAGCGGCCGCAGTAGGCGCGGCTGGCCATCTGGAACTTGCCCACATTGAGGATGTCCAGACCGCCCGAGACGTCTTCCCACACGGTCTTGTCGTTGGACAGGTCATCGCGGTGCTGGTCGACAAAGGCCATCTTCACGGTCTGGCCGATCTTCACCGTGCCGGAGTCGGGCTGCTCGCGCCCGGCGATCAGCTTGAACAGCGTGGACTTGCCCGCGCCGTTGGGGCCGATGATGCCCACGATGGCACCGGCCGGAATCTTGAAAGAGAGGTTGTCGATCAGGAGGCGCTCGCCAAACGACTTGGACACGCCCACGAACTCGATCACCTCATGGCCCAGGCGGTCGGCCACGGGGATGAAGATTTCGTTGGTTTCGTTGCGTTTCTGGTATTCAAAGTCGGACAGTTCCTCGAAGCGGGCCAGGCGGGCCTTGCTCTTGGCCTGGCGGGCCTTGGGGTTCTGGCGCGACCATTCCAGCTCTTTCTTCAGGGCCTTGGCGCGGGCTTCCTCGCCTTTTTGCTCGGCTTCCAGGCGGGCCTGCTTCTGCTGCAGCCAGTCGGAGTAGTTGCCCTTGTAGGGAATGCCGGAGCCGCGGTCGAGTTCCAGAATCCACTCGGCGGCGTTGTCCAGGAAATAGCGGTCGTGGGTGATGGCTACCACGGTGCCCGAATAGCGCTGCAGGAACTGCTCCAGCCAGTCCACCGATTCGGCGTCCAGGTGGTTGGTGGGCTCGTCCAGCAGCAGCATGTCGGGCTTGGACAAGAGCAGGCGGCACAGGGCCACGCGGCGCTTTTCACCGCCGGAGAGCACGCCGATATTGGCGTCCCAGGGCGGCAGGCGCAGGGCGTCTGCGGCAATCTCGAGCTGGTGCTCGGAATCGGTGCCGGCGGTGGCGATGATGGCCTCGAGCTCGGCCTGCTCGGCGGCCAGGGCGTCAAAGTCGGCGTCCTCGGCACCATAGGCGGTATAGACCTCCTCCAGGCGGGCGCGGGCGGCAAACAGCTTGCCCATGCCGGCCTCCACGCTCTCGCGCACGGTCTGGCTGGGGTCGAGCTGGGGCTCCTGCGGCAGGTAGCCGATGTTCAGGCCCGGCATGGGAATGGCCTCGCCCTCGATTTCCTTGTCCAGGCCAGCCATGATCTTGAGCAGGGTGGACTTGCCCGAGCCATTGGTACCCAGCACACCGATCTTGGCGCCGGGGAAGAAGGACAGCGAGATGTCTTTGAGGATGTGGCGCTTGGGCGGCACGATCTTGCCGAGCCGGTTCATGGAAAAAACGTATTGGGCCATTGCGGTGCGTCTATTTCGGGAGAGGTAAAACCAGCATTATCGACTGCGGATGCCACCCGCTGTCGCCACAGCCGGCTATTTGCTGCGTGGCTTGGCCCCCGCTTGTTGGAGATCATTGCGCAGCGCAGTCTGGGCCACGGCGTCCAGCGCATTGTCCATGACCCGGCCGGATGACACGGTGCGGATCAGGCGCGATTTCTTGAGCCGCTCCAGCGTCTTGCGCGACATGGAGTGCGCCATGCCGCTGCCCGAGATAAACATGAACAGGGTGCGCTGCGGGCTGGTCCAGGTGAGCTGGGCACGTACCCAGTTGCCGCCCAGGGCCAGGTCGACCCAGGTGCCGGTGGCCAGGTTGTCCACGCTCCAGATGGCCTGGTCGGCCACAGCCTGCTCGGGTAGGTCTTGCGGTGGCAGCGTGGCCTCGTCGTCCAGGTAGCCGGAGTCGGCCGCCTCGTTTTCGGCCATCCACAGGTCGGCAGCACCCGGGGCCAGCTTGGGCGCTGCGGTGTCCGCTGCCTTGGGCGCGGGGGCCGGGCTGGCAGACGCGGGTGCCTCGGCGGCCGGCTTGGGCGAAACCGCGGCACGGCTGGCGTCCAGCATCTGCTCGTGGTGGGAGATGAGGGCATCGAAGAAGGCCTGCATGCGCCCCGAGGGGTAATCGATGAGTTCCAGGCCCTGGCGCAGCTTGAGCAGCATGCCCGGCACCATCTGCACCAGGCGGGCCCGGTTGCGCCGCGCCTGGCGGCCGTGCACGCTCCACAGCAGATCCTCCACCAGCGCCAGGTAGCCGCCCGGGTCGGGTGAGCCGTCGGCCAGGTTGAGCTGGGCCTGTGCCACCACCTGGGACCAGGGGCCGCGCAGAAAGGTGGCCACAAAGTCAGGCACTTTCAGGCTCTGCATGCGCTCGGCAAAGTCCTGGCCGATGCGCTGCGCCAGCAGGTTGCGCTGCTCGGCCTGCAGCAGCCCGCGCGCAGCCTGAGCCGCGCGGCGGTGCTGGTCGGCCTCTTCCTTGCCCCAGTGCTCTTCCAGCACCAGCAGCACCCGGCGAAAGGCCTCGGCATCGCCGCCGGCGGTCTTGATGTCGCGCACCGCCTTGTCAAAGGCCTGCTGGAACTGCGTGTAGCCCTCGGACTGCGGCGAGGAAAAAGCCAGGCTGCGGTGGGTGATGCGGTCCAGGAACACCCGGGCCGGATGCTGGCGCTCGCTGAACAGCCGCCCGTCCTGCTGCGACAGGCGCAGCAGCTCGGGCTCCAGCGCCTTCAGGCTGGAGCGCACGCCGGGCAGCAGGCGGCTGTCCTGCATCAGGTTGTCCAGCATCAGCAGCACCACCTCATGGCCC
>Ga0228700_1001009_pt1 | contig 20603 bp, 13 predicted proteins | sample McNCre317_Aug_MG_FD_178019 | JGI IMG/M metagenome (GOLD analysis project Ga0228700, IMG submission 178019) | Freshwater microbial communities from McNutts Creek, Athens, Georgia, United States - 3-17_Aug_MG | ecosystem: Environmental > Aquatic > Freshwater > Creek | place: USA: Georgia...
GACCGGAATCGAACCGGTACGCCCGTTATTCACGAAGCGGCGGATTTTAAGTCCGATGTGTCTACCTATTTCACCACTCGGGCACGCAGCTATTGTGGGACAAAAAAGCCCCGACAAGATCTTGCCGGGGCAGTGTGTACCAGTATTTGTGGAGGCGCGATCCGGAGTCGAACCGGACTAACCGGATTTGCAATCCGGGGCATAACCGCTTTGCTATCGCGCCACGAGGAACTCATGAAAGAAAATGGGAAGCGCTTGCTTCCCATTTTTCTTGAAATGTGGAGCGGGAAAAGAGTCTCGAACTCTCGACCTCAACCTTGGCAAGGTTGCGCTCTACCAACTGAGCTATTCCCGCGTTTCAAGCCTCAGATTATAGCGTGTTTTCTGGCGTTTCAGATCGCAACCGCAAAAAATCACGCCCATTTTTCAACTTAATGCTTGACCGGCTCCAGCACGCCCTCTGCCTTGACCACCGGCACCGCCGCGGCCACAGGCTCTTCGTCCTGCAGGGCCACCGGCTTGGTCTCCAGGGCCAGGTCCAGCACCTGGTCAATCCAGCGCACCGGCACAATTTCCAGGCCGTTCTTGACGTTCTCCGGAATCTCCTGCAGATCTTTGGCATTGGACTCCGGAATCAGCACCGTCTTGATGCCGCCACGCAAGGCGGCCAGCAGTTTCTCTTTCAGGCCACCGATTTCCGTCACCTCGCCACGCAGGGTTATCTCACCGGTCATGGCCACATCGCCCCGCACCGGTATGCCCGTCAAGGCCGAAACAAAAGCCGTGGTCATGGCAGCACCCGCACTGGGTCCGTCTTTGGGTGTGGCGCCATCGGGCACGTGGATGTGGATATCCTTCTTCTCAAACACTTCATCCTTGATGCCCAGGCGGCGTGAGCGGCTGCGCACCACGGTTCGCGCAGCTTCCACAGACTCCTTCATCACATCACCCAGCGAGCCGGTGCGCGTGATCACGCCCTTGCCCGGAGTCAGTGCCGCCTCGATGGTGAGCAAGTCGCCACCCACCTCGGTCCAGGCCAGGCCCACGACCTGGCCCACCTGGTTTTGCTGTTCTGCACGGCCGTAGGTATAGCGGCGCACGCCCAGGTACTCATTCAGGTTGTCAGCCGTCACCTGCAACTGGCCCTTGAGCTTTTTGAGCAGCAGGCCCTTGACGACCTTGCGGCAGATCTTGGACAGGTCACGTTCCAGCGCACGCACACCGGCTTCCCGCGTGTAGTAGCGAACGATGTCGCGCACAGCGTCTTCGGTCACCTGCAATTCAGAATCCTTCACGCCGTTGTTCTTCATCTGCTTGGGCAGCAGATAGGTAATGGCAATGTTGGTCTTTTCGTCTTCGGTGTAACCCGAGAGACGAATCACTTCCATGCGGTCCAGCAGGGCCGGTGGAATGTTCATGGAGTTGGAGGTGGCCACAAACATCACGTCGCTGAGGTCGTAGTCAACCTCCACATAGTGGTCACCAAACTTGTGGTTCTGTTCAGGGTCCAGCACCTCCAGCAGTGCACTGCTCGGGTCGCCACGGAAGTCGGTGCCCAGTTTGTCGATCTCATCCAACAGGAACAGCGGGTTGCGGGTACCCACCTTGGACAGACTTTGCAGCACCTTGCCCGGCATGGCGCCAATGTAGGTGCGGCGGTGTCCACGGATCTCGGCCTCGTCGCGCATGCCGCCCAATGCCATACGCACATATTTGCGGCCCGTGGCCTTGGCGATCGACTGCCCCAGCGAGGTCTTGCCCACCCCAGGAGGACCCACCAGGCACAGGATGGGGGCCTTCACCTTGTCCACGCGCTGTTGCACGGCAAGATATTCCAGGATGCGGTCTTTGACCTTGTCCAGGCCGTAATGGTCTTCGTTGAGCACGTCTTCGGCATGGGCCAGGTCGTGCTTGATCTTGGTCTTGGCCGTCCAGGGCAGCGCGGTCAGCACATCGATGTAATTGCGCACCACCGTGGCCTCGGCCGACATGGGCGACATCAGCTTGAGCTTCTTGAATTCGGCCTCGGCCTTCTTCAAGGCTTCCTTGGGCATCTTGGCAGACTTGATCTTCTTCTCGATCTCCTCGATGTCGGCACCGTCCTCACCCTCGCCGAGTTCCTTCTGGATCGCCTTGACCTGTTCGTTCAGGTAGAAGTCGCGCTGGTTCTTTTCCATCTGGCGCTTGACGCGGCCACGGATCTTCTTGTCCACATTCAGGATGTCGACTTCACGCTCGATCTGCTCGAACAGGTTTTCCAGGCGCTCCTTCACGCCCGACAGGCTAAGCACGGCTTGCTTGGCGTCGAGTTTGAGCGGCAGGTGTGCGGCAATGGTGTCGGCCAGGCGTCCGGCATCGTCAATGCTGGAGATGGACGTGAGAATCTCGGGTGGAATCTTCTTGTTGAGTTTGACGTATTGGTCAAACTGTTGCATCACCGCGCGGCGCAGCGCCTCCACTTCGCTGCCCTTGCCACGCAGGGCATCACCCGCATCATCCCCCAGTGCAATGGGGCTGACGTTGGCGGTGAAGTGCGACTCGCCTTCATCGATGCGGTTGACCGAGGCACGCTGATGGCCTTCAACCAGCACTTTGACCGTTCCATCGGGCAGCTTGAGCATCTGCAGGATGGTGGAGACACACCCCATGTCAAACATGTCGGAGACCAGCGGGTCATCTTTGGCCGCGGCCTTTTGCGCCACCAGCATGATGCGGCGTTCTGCTTCCATGGCGGCTTCCAGGGCCTTGATGCTCTTGGGCCGACCCACAAACAGCGGAATCACCATGTGGGGAAACACCACCACATCGCGCAACGGCAGCAGTGGCAGATCAATCGGATCAGTGGGCAAGGGAGTGTGGCCGGACATGGTAAACCTCTTTATAACCAGCAATATATGGTTCGCTGGGAACGGAAATCAAGCGTGCAAGTCAAAGGAATTGGGACAGCTTCCCAATCCCCGCAAAATCCACCCAAAAGCCGACAAAACGGGGCTTTGGGCGCAGCGCACAACTAGGCTTTTTTGGCCGCTTCGCGGTACACCAGCAGTGGTGGCTTGTTTTCATCAATGGTGGACTCGTCCACCACGACTTTCTCGACGTTGACCGTGTTGGGCAAGTCGTACATGGTATCGATCAGGGACTGCTCCAGGATGGAGCGCAGTCCGCGTGCACCTGTCTTGCGCGCCAGGGCGCGCTTGGCAATGGCCTTCAGCGCCGAGGGGCGGATCTCAAGCTCCGTACCTTCCATGGCCAGCAGCTTGGCATATTGCTTGACGAGCGCATTCTTGGGCTCGGTCAGAATCTGCACCAAAGCGTCTTCCGTAAGCTCGGCCAGGGTGGCTACCACCGGCATGCGGCCCACCAACTCGGGGATGAGGCCGAACTTGATTAGGTCTTCCGGCTCTACATCCTTGAAGACTTCGGTCAGGCTGCGCTGCTGCTTGCTCTTCACACTGGCGCCAAAGCCGATGCCCGAGGATTGGGTGCGGGCTTCAATCACCTTTTCCAGACCCGCAAATGCGCCACCGCAAATGAACAGGATGTTGGTGGTGTCAATTTGCACGAAGTCCTGGTTGGGGTGCTTGCGCCCGCCTTGGGGCGGCACGCTGGCCATGGTGCCTTCAATCAGCTTGAGCAAGGCCTGCTGCACGCCCTCGCCCGACACGTCGCGGGTAATGGAAGGGTTGTCGGACTTGCGTGAAATCTTGTCGATTTCATCGATGTAGACAATGCCGCGCTGGGCCCGCTCGACCTCGTAGTTGCAGCTCTGCAGCAGCTTCAGGACGATGTTCTCCACGTCTTCGCCCACATAGCCGGCCTCGGTCAGCGTGGTGGCATCGGCCATCACAAAGGGCACGTCCAGCATGCGGGCCAGGGTTTGCGCCAGCAGGGTCTTGCCCGAACCCGTGGGGCCGATCAGCAGGATGTTGCTCTTGGACAGCTCCACATCATCCTTCTTGGCCTTGTCCTTGTGGCGCAGGCGCTTGTAGTGGTTGTAGACCGCCACCGCCAGCGTGCGCTTGGCCGGCTCCTGGCCGATGACATAGTTGTCCAGGTTGGCCTTGATTTCGGCGGGGGTGGGCAGATCGCTCTTGCTGTCCTTGGTCTGGGTGGTGGCGGGCAACTCGTCCCGGATGATCTCGTTGCACAGCTCAATGCATTCGTCGCAGACAAAAACCGACGGACCTGCAATCAGCTTTTTTACTTCGTGCTGGCTTTTGCCACAGAAAGAGCAATACAAGGTTTTTTCGCTGGAGGCGCCTTTTTTCTCGGCCATGTTCGCACTGCCCTTTAACAACTCGTTACGCGGATGATAACCAAATAAAAAACGGTGCCTAGTCGCTGCCGGGCACCGTTGCGAAGGGGCAAAAAACCCCTGCTTTCGTCAGGGACGCTTGGCAATCACCTGATCAACCACGCCGTACTCCTTGGCCTCTTCGGCGGTCATGTAATAGTCGCGCTCGGTGTCGCGCGCAATCTTTTCGAAAGGCTGTCCGGTACGCTCGGCCATGATCTTGTTCATCTGTTCGCGCGTCTTGAGGATCTCGCGCGCAGCGATCTCGATTTCCGTGGCCTGGCCCTGGCTGCCGCCCGAGGGCTGGTGGATCATGACCTTGGAGTTGGGCAGCGAGAAGCGCTTGCCCTTGGCGCCCGCAGCCAGCAGGAATGCACCCATGCTGGCAGCCATGCCGGTGCACAGGGTGGACACATCGGGCTTGATGAAGTTCATGGTATCGAAGATCGCCATGCCGGCGCTGACCGAACCACCGGGCGAGTTGATGTAGAAGGAAATATCCTTGTCCGGGTTTTCGCTCTCCAGGAACAGAAGCTGCGCCACGACCAGGTTGGCCGACTGGTCGTTCACGGGGCCGACCAGGAAGATCACGCGCTCCTTGAGCAGACGCGAATAAATGTCATAGGAGCGCTCGCCCCGGCCCGACTGCTCGATCACCATGGGCACCATGCCCAGGCCTTGAATGTCCATAGCGCCAGGCGCTGCATATTTCATGTTCATAGCGTCTCCAAAAAGGTCTGTCTACTGTAACCACTAAGCGGTTTCCCAAAAGCAAATGGGGCTACTGCGCGGAACTGCAAGTACCGCACAAGCCCCATTTCCTCAGGCCCGAAAAAGATCAGTTCTGCTGCGCCATCAGGTCGTCGAAGGACAGCGACTTTTCAGTCACCTGGGCCTTGGACAACACGAACTCGGTGACGTTGTTTTCAATGACGATGGCTTCGACCTCGGCCATGCGGCGGTTGTCGCCGTAGTACCAGCGCACCACGTCGGCCGGCTTCTCGTAGCTGGCGGCCAGCTCGTCGATATGGGCCTTGATCTGCTCGGGCTTGGCTGCCAGGTCATTGGCACGCACCAGCTCGGCCACCACTAGGCCCAGGCGCACGCGGCGCTCGGCCTGGGGACGGAAGATGTCGTCGGGAATCGGCGCCTTGTCAGCGTCCTTGATGCCGCGCTGCTTCAGATCGGCGCGGGCGCTTTCCACCATGCGGTCCAGCTCAGCTTGCACGCTGGACTTGGGCAGATCCAGCTCGGCCTTGGCAATCAGCGCGTCCATCACGGCCTGCTTGTTGCGGTTGAGCAGGCGGTACTTGACCTCGCGCTGCAGGTTCTTGCGGATGTCGGCGCGCAGGCCTTCCACGGTCGCGTCAGCAATGCCCAGGGCCTTGGCCAGAGCGGCATCGACTTCGGGCAGGTGGGCGGCTTCAATCTTCTTCACGGTCACCAGGAAATCGGCGGTCTTGCCGGCCACGTCCTGGCCGTGGTAATCGGCCGGGAATGCCAGCGGAAAGGTCTTGCTTTCGCCAGCCTTCATGCCGCGGGTGGCTTCTTCAAATTCCTTGAGCATCTGGCCATCGCCCAGGATGAACTGGAAATCAGCAGCCTGGCCACCGGCGAAAGGCTCGCCATCAATCTTGCCTTCGAAGTCGACGGTGACACGGTCGCTGTCTTGGGCTGCGGCGTCCTGGGCACGCTGGGCAAAGGTGCGGCGCTGCTTGCGCAGGATGTCCACAGTCTTGTCGATGGCGGAATCGGTCACTTCGGTGTTGATCTTTTCCACGGCGGCGGTGGACAGGTCCGCAATCTTGACTTCGGGGAACACCTCGAACACCGCATCAAAAGCCATCTGGCCTTCGGGCGAAGCCTCGGCCTCGGTGATGCGGGGCTGGCCAGCCACGCGCAGCTTGGCTTCATTGGCGGCGGTGGCAAAGGCCTCACCCACCTTGTCGTTCATCACTTCGTAGTGCACCGAGTAGCCATAGCGCTGGCTCACCACATTCATGGGCACCTTGCCGGGACGGAAACCGTCCATCTTCACGGTGCGTGCGAGCTTGCGCAGACGCGACTCCACTTCGGTCTGGATGGTGCCCACAGGCAGCGTCAGCGTGATCTTACGTTCCAGCTTTTCCAGGGTTTCAACAGTAACTGCCATGGTTCATTCTCCTAATGGGTGGGGAGCAGCGCCGCTACAGGACCTGCTCCAAATCTTCTCTGCATGGAAAGGCCGGCAACCACTCGGAATTGTCGTCCCTTCCCAATCTGGGTAACCCGGCATTCTAACCGAGTGCAAAGTGCAGGCCTGGCTGTTGGCCATGCCCCAAGAAAAAGGCCCAGGTCCGACAGGGACCTGGGCCTTTTCATTCTGGTGCGCGGGGCGGGACTCGAACCCGCACGCTGTTGCCAGCGTCAGGACCTAAACCTGGTGCGTCTACCAATTTCGCCACCCGCGCAATCAATCAATTGGCAAGCACAAGAGTTTAACCTGCTGCGGCCTCGTTTTTGCGAACCCGAAACCAGGCTGCGTACATGGCAGGCAAGGCCAGCAGGGTGAGCACCGTGGCAACGGTCAGGCCACCCATGATGGCCACGGCCATCGGGCCCCAGAAGACCGAGCGGGACAGCGGAATCATGGCCAAAACCGCAGCGGCGGCGGTCAGCACGATAGGCCGCAGGCGGCGCACCGTGGACTCGATGATGGCATTCCAGGCCGGCACACCGGCAGCGCGGTCTTGCTCAATCTGGTCGATCAAAATCACCGAGTTGCGCTGGATCATGCCCATCAAGGCAATCACACCGAGCAGGGCGACAAAGCCAAACGGGCGGTCAAACAACAGCAGGGCCGCGGCCACACCAGCAATGCCCAGCGGCCCGGTGAGGAACACCAGCATGGCGCGGCTGAAGCTGTGCAGCTGCAGCATCAAGAGCGTGAAGGTGATGAACAGCATGACCGGCATGCCCACGGCAATCGAGTCCGAACCCTTGGAGCTTTGCTCCACCGCGCCGGCCACTTCAATGCGGTAGCCAGCCGGCCAGTGGGTGCTGATGGCGTCGAGCTTGGGCTGCAGTTCAGCGGTGACGGTGGCCCCTTGCAAAGTAGGCACGATGTCGCTCTGCACGGTGATGGCGTAGTCGCGGTTTTCGCGCCACAGCACGCCGGGCTCCCAGCTGAAGACCGGTCGGGCGATTTGCGTCAGCGGTATCGACTTGCCCGAACTGGTGGGCAGGTAGGCATTGCCGATGTCGGTGATCAGGCTGCGCTCCTGCAGGGGCTGGCGCAGCACGATGTCGATCAACTTGTCGCCTTCCTGGTACTGGCCGATGGTGCTGCCCGACAGAATGGTGCGCGATGCCTGTGCAATGGACTGGCTGCTCACCCCCAGGGCACGCGCCTTGGCCTGGTCCACCTCAAGGCGTATCACCTTGATCGACTCGTGCCAGTTGTCGTTCACGCCACGGGTGTTGGGGCTCTCGGCCATCACCTTCTTCACCGCATCGGCGTAGCCGCGCACCCGCTGCGGGTCGGGTCCCATCACGCGAAACTGCACCGGGTACTCCACCGGCGGGCCATTGGGCAGCAGCTGCACACGGGCCCGCACCTCGGGAAACTCCTGGGCCATGAGGGCCGGCAGACGGGTCTTCAGCCGTTCGCGGGCCTTGAGGTCCTTGGAGACCAGCATGAACTGCGAGACATTGGTTTGCGGGAAGATCTGGTTGAGCGCCAGGTAGAAGCGCGGCAGACCCGAGCCCATCCAGGTGGTGACGTTGCTGACGCCCTCCTCCTGCAGCAGGCGCGCCTCTATGCGCTTGGAAACCTCTTCATTGGCGGCAAATGCCGTGCCCTCGGGGAACCAGGCATCCACCAAAATCTCGGGCCGGCTCGAATCCGGAAAAAACTGCTGCTGCACCTGGCCCATGCCCGCAATGCCCAGCGCAAACAGCAGCAAGGTAGCGCCTATGGTCACCCAGCGGTACTCCAGGCACCAGGTCAGCACCCGGCGAAACGCGGTGTAGAAGTGGGTGTCGAAATGCTCTTGCAGATCTTCCTCTGCATGCGCATCGCCCTGCCGGGCCTTGTGTGAGGCATGCGGCTTGACCTTGAGCAACCAGGTGCCCAGGTAGGGCACGAAATACACCGACACCAGCCAGCTCAGCACCAGGGCGATCACGGTCACGGCAAAGATGGCAAAGGTGTACTCACCCGTCACCGACTTGGCAATGCCAATCGGCAGAAAACCAGCCGCGGTGATCAGCGTGCCGGTGAGCATGGGCATGGCCGTGACTTCGTAGGCGAAGGTGGCGGCCCGCACCTTGTCGTAGCCCTCTTCCATCTTGCGCACCATCATCTCGACCGCAATGATGGCGTCGTCCACCAGGAGGCCCAGGGCAATGATGAGCGAGCCCAGCGAAATCTTGTGCAGGCCGATGCCAAAGTAATACATGGCCAGAAAGGTCACGGCCAGCACCAGCGGAATGGTGATACCCACCACCAGGCCGGGGCGTATGTCCACGTAATAGCGCCGCCACAGGGGCTGCACACCGGGACGCTTGTGCAGGCCCAGCGACACAAAGCTGACCAGCAGCACGATGGCCACCGCCTCCATCAGCGTAGCCACAAACTCGCTGACCGAGCTCGCTACCGCACGGGGCTGGTCCTGCACCTTGGACAGGGTGATGCCAGCCGGCAAGTCTTTCTCGATCTTGGCAAAGGCCTTCTGGAGGGACTTGCCCAGGGCAATGATGTCGCCCCCCTTGGCCATCGAAACACCCAGGGCGATCACCTCCCGCCCATGGTGGTGCACCTTGACGCTGGGCGGGTCGATATAGCCCTGCTGGATCTGTGCCAGGTCGCCCAGGCGGAACTGGCGACCGTTGACACCCCGTATCGGCATGGCACGCAGTTGCTCCAGCGCACCAAACTGCCCGGCCACGCGCACCTGCACCACATCCAGTGGTGTCTGCACCGCACCGGCACCTTCCACCGCATTCTGCTGGCTGAGTTGGGCCAGGACCTGGTTCAGGTCAAGTCCAAGCTGGGCCAGGCGCTTTTGCGAGATCTCTACAAAGACCTTCTCTTCCTGGTCGCCAAACAAGGCCACCTTGCCCACGTCGGGCACCCGCAGCAGTTCCAGGCGGGCGGCGTCGGCAAAGGTCTTCAGCTCGGCATAGTCAAAGCCATCGCCTTCGAGCGCATAGATCACGCCATAGACATCGCCAAAGTCATCGTTGAAGAAAGGGCCCTGCACACCCGAGGGCAAGGTGGCGCGCATATCGCCGATCTTCTTGCGCACGGTGTACCAGACGTTGGATACCTCGCTGGGGCGGGATGAATCCTTGAGCTCCAGCGTAATCAGCGAGGAACCCGGCTTGGAGTAGCTGCGGATCTTGTCGGCAAAGGGCACCTCTTGCAGCGTCTTCTCCAGCTTGTCGGTGACCTGCTCGGCCATCTGCTGTGCCGTGGCGCCAGGCCAGAAGCTCTGCACCACCATCACGCGGAAGGTGAATGGCGGATCCTCGTCCTGGCCGAGCTGAAAGTAGGCGGCCGTGCCCAGCAGCATCAGCACCACCATCAGGTAGCGCGTCAGCGGTATGTGGTTGAGGGCCCACTGGGAAAGATTGAAACCCTTGCGGGCGTGCTTGTTGCTCATGGCCGGCTCACTTCTGGGGCGCAGAAGCGCCACCGGCTTCAGCCGCCGCTTGGCCCGGCAACGCGGCTGCAGCACGGGGCGGCTGGTAGAGGCTCACCTTCTGCCCGGGCGTCAGCACATGCACGCCAGCCGTCACCACCTGCGTTCCCGGCTTGAGGCCCGGTGCCAGCACCACGGCGTTGCCATCGGCGGTCTGCACCTGCACCGGGCTGAGATTCACTGTCATGCTGGCGCTATCCAGCACCCACACGGCCGTGGCGTCGCCATTGCGCACCAGGGCGCTGGTGGGCACGGTCACCGCACTCTGCCCGGCATGGCCCAGTGCGGCGGTGGTCACCGACACGGTGGTGCCCAGTGGTACTTCGTCCTTGCTGTCGAGCATCACGCGCACGGCAAAGGTGCGGGTGGCCGGGTCGGCACTGGCGGCCACTTCGCGCACCTTGCCCTGCAGCTGGCGCTGGCTGGCCCACAGGGTGACCTGGGCCGGAGCGCCCACGCGCACCGATTGCACCTTGTCCTCGGGTACCGAGAACAAGACCTCGCGCGGGCCATCCTGGGCAATGCGCACCACCGGTGTACCGGCGGCCACCACCTGGCCTGCCTCGGCATCAATGGCGGTGACCACGCCTGCAGCATCGGCATAGAGATTGGCATAGGCGGCCTGGTTGCCTTGGCTGCTCAGCTGGGCCTGGGCCTGGTCGAACTGGGCCTGGGCGGCTTTCCAGGTGCTTTCACGGCGCTCCAGCTCGGCGCTGCTGATGAAGTTCTGCTCGCGCAGGTCTTTGAAGCGCTTGAAGTCTGCGGCGGCCAGATCGCGGTTGGTGGTGGCAGCGGCCAATTGGGCCCTGGCTGCGGCCTCGGAGAGCTTGTAGTCCTGGGCATCGATCTGCGCCAGCAGCTGGCCGGCCTTCACACGCTGGCCCAGCTCTACCGTGCGGCGGATGATCTTGCCACCCACCCGAAATCCCAGCCGGGACTCGACGCGGGCCAGCACTTCGCCTGAATACTCGGTGCTGGAGCGCAAGCCCTCCTCTGCCACCATGATCACCTTCACCGAACGCAAAGGCTCCTCCGCCGGTGCGGGCTTGGAGCAGCCCCCCAATGCCATGGTGGTGGCCAACAGGAAAATGCCTAGGGAAGCGAGCTTGAAATGCATAAAGCACCCTGATCAATGGATGGTGATTGATGGCTGGCAGCCATTTAATGACCGACAGGTTATTAATTTATTGTAACGAAAATTGCAAATTGCCGCGCAGGGCAAAATCGCGGCATGTCTGTTCCTGCCAGTAGCACGGCCATCGGCCATTACGAAAACTTCCCGGTCGCCTCCTGGCTGTGTCCAGCCCATCTGCGCGCACCCATTGCCGCCATATACCACTTTGCCCGCACCGCCGACGACCTGGCCGATGAAGGCCTGGCCACACCGGCCGAGCGCCTGCAGGCCCTGGCGCAATACCGCGCGCAGCTGGTATGGGCCGCACAGTCTGCCAGCAGCGACCCGGCCGATGCCCCGTCTACCCCTCCCGACGCACGCTGGGCAGCGGTGTTCGTTGCGCTGCGCCAGGCGCTGGCCAGGCACCAGCTGCCCATGCCCCTGCTGCATGATTTGCTGGACGCCTTTGTGCAGGACGTGGAAAAAACCCGTGACGCCGCCGGCTATGCCGACCAGGCCGAGCTGCTGGACTACTGCCGCCGTTCGGCCAACCCGGTGGGCCGCCTGCTGCTGCACCTTTACGGCGTAACCGATGCACAGGCGCTGCGCCAGAGCGATGCCATCTGCACCGCGCTGCAGCTGATCAACTTCTGGCAGGACCCCAGCGTCGACATTCCGCGCAGGCGCTACTACTTTCCCCGCTCCACCCAGCTTGCCCATGCGGTGCATGGGCCAGACCTCCTGGCCCTGCGTCAGACCGCGGCCATCACCCGCATGGTGGCGCAGTGCGTGTGGGAAGCACGCGCCACCATGGCCCAGGGCGCAGCGCTGGTGCATGCCGTGCCCGGCCGCGCCGGCTGGGAGCTGCGCCTGGTGGTGCAAGGCGGGCTGCGTATCCTGGAAAAGATTGCCGGACTGCGCTATGCCACCTTGCAAAAGCGGCCCACCCTGCACAGCTGGGACTACCTGCTCATGGCCTGGCGCGCGCTGTGGATGTAGTGCACGCCCGCTGCCGTTTGGGGCCCTTCAGGCTGGTGTGACAATAAGCCCATGAGTCCCGAACAATACGTACAGCAGAAGGCCGTTGCCTCTGGTAGCAGCTTCTACTACGCCTTTCTGTTCCTGCCGGCGCCCCGACGCGCCGCCATCACCGCTTTCTATGCCTTCTGCCGCGAAGTCGACGATGTGGTGGACGACATGGTGGATGCCGGCGTCGCCGCCACCAAGCTGGCCTGGTGGAAGGGGGAAGTCAGCCAGGCCTTTGCCGGCCAACCCAGCCACCCGGTGCTCAAGGCCTTGCTGCCGCATGCCGCCACCTACGGCATTGAAGCGCGCCACCTGCATGCCGTCATTGAAGGCTGCCAGATGGACCTGGAGCAGACCCGCTACCTGGACTACCCCAACCTGCAGCGCTATTGCCACCTGGTGGCAGGCATCGTGGGTGAGGTGGCGGCGCGCATCTTCGGCCAGACCCAGGAAGCCACCACCGCCTATGCCCACACCCTGGGCCAGGCCCTGCAGCTCACCAACATCATCCGCGACGTGGGCGAAGACGCTTTGCGCGGACGCATCTACCTGCCGGTCAACGAACTGCAGCGCTTTGACGTCAAGGCCCACGAGATCCTCAAGCGCAGTTACTCGGAGCGTTTCACTGCGCTGATGCAATTCCAGGCCCAGCGTGCCCATGGTCTGTATGACCAGGCGCTGGCCCTGCTGCCGGCACAGGACCGGCGCGCGCAAAAGCCCGGTCTGATGATGGCCAGCATCTACCGCACCTTGCTGCGTGAAATCGAGGCAGACCAGTTCCAGGTGCTGCACCAGCGCATCAAGCTCACGCCGCTGCGCAAGCTCTGGCTGGCGTGGAAGGTACAAGCCCTGGGCACGCTGTGAAGCCCCTGCGCATCGCCGTGGTCGGTGGCGGCTGGGCGGGCATGGCCGCAGCCGTCACGGCTGCAAAGGCGGGGCATCCGGTTACGGTTTTTGAAGCCACCCGCCAATGGGGCGGGCGCGCCCGCGGCCTGCCGGTGGCCGATGCCAGCGGCAGGCCGCTGACCCTGGACAACGGCCAGCACATCCTGATTGGCGCCTACCGCGACAGCCTGGCACTGATGCGCACCGTGGGAGTGGCCCCCAAAGCCGCCCTGCTGCGCCTGCCCCTGTGCATGCGCTTTGCCGACGGCAGTGGCCTGGCACTGCCGCGCGGCCCGGTGCCGCTGGATCTGCTGGCTGGCATCCTGCTGGCGCCCGGCTGGCGCTGGGCCGACCGGTGGTCGCTGCTGCTGGCCTCGGCCCGCTGGCAGTGGGCCCGATTTCGCTGCCCGCCCGCATGCACCGTTGCCGATCTTTGCACCGGACTGACGCCCACGGTCCTGCAAACGCTGATCGAACCGCTGTGCGTCTCAGCCCTCAACACCCCCATGGAGCAGGCCAGCGGCCAAGTGTTCCTGCGGGTGCTGCGCGATGCTTTGCTGGGCGGCTGGGGCAGCTCCAATCTGCTGCTGCCGCGCACCGATCTGTCAGCCCTGTTCCCGGCCGCAGCAGCCCAGTGGCTGCGCGATCGTGGCAGCCGGCTCAAGCTGGGCACGCGCATTCAGCACATTGCCTGCGAAGAGCGCGCCGGGCACCGCAGCTGGCAGCTTGATGGCGAGGCCTTTGACGCCGTGGTCTGGGCTACCGCTCCAGGCCCGGCCAGCCAGGTTTTGGGCCAGGCAGAAGGGCTGCTGGCACCGGCACTGCACGCATGGGCCGAGCAGGCGGCCGCGCTGCAGCACGAGGCCATTGCCACGGTGTATGTGCAGGCCGGCCAGCGCCGCCTGCCGCGCCCCATGCTGGCTCTGCGCAGCGGGCCCGGAGCGCCCGCCCAGTTTGTTTTTGACCGAGGCCGCCTGGGCGGGCCCGCCGGCCTGTTGGCTTTTGTGGCCAGTGCCAGCCAGGACGAGCGTGGCACGCTGCAGCAGCAGGTGCTGCAGCAGGCACAGGCGCAACTGGCGCCCTGGCTGGATGGCCAGCCGCTGGACGTGCTGCAGACCGTGGTGGAAAAGCGCGCCACCTTTGCCTGCACCCCTGGGCTGCAGCGCCCCACACAGTCTGTGGCTGCGGGCCTATGGGCCTGCGGCGACTACGTGGAGGGCCCTTACCCCGCCACCCTGGAGGGCGCAGTGCGCAGCGGCATGGCCGCGGCGCGGGCGGCCATAAAGATGCCACGGGCAGCGGCTAGACTGTGAGCGGACACCGGGAGATGTGCGCATGAAAAAAATTGCCCTTGTACTGGCCGCCACGGTCTTACTGGCGCTGCTGGCCGCAGGCCTGGCTGGGGGCTGGTACATCCATGGCAAATGGCCGGTGCGCAAGGGCAATGTCGCCTTGAAGGGCCTGGAAGCGGCCGTCACCGTGCAGTATGACGAGCGCGGCGTACCCCATATCCGCGCCGACAGCGAGTCCGACCTGTACCACGCCCTGGGCTTTGTGCAGGCCCAGGACCGGCTGTTCCAGATGGAAATGCTGCGCCGCCTGGCCAATGGCGAGCTGGCCGAGGTGCTGGGCCCCAGCCAACTGGACAGCGACCGCCTGTTTCGCACCCTGCGCCTGCGCGAACGGGCCCGCACCCTGGTGGCCCAGATGGACCCCGCCAGTGCCGCCAGCCAGGCTCTGGCAGCCTACGTGGATGGTATCAACCAGTACCAGGCCAGCCACCCTGCGCCGCTGGAGTTTGACTACCTGCGCATCCCCAAGCGGCCTTTCACCGCGCAGGACGCACTCGCGGTCACCGGCTATCTGGCCTTCAGCCATGCCGCGGCCTTCAAGACCGAGCCGGTGCTGACCTTTGTACGCGACCAATTGGGGCCGGCCTACCTGAGCGCCTTCGATATTGACGGCCATCCGGAGGGCGGCGTGCAAGCCCTCAACCGCGACGAGCAGGCGCATGCGGCGCCGTTGGACCCCCAGGCCTCGCGCCTGGCCGCCAAGGCGCTGCCTGCCACCGGCATGCGGCTGGGGCCGCGCGATTGGGAACGCCTAAGCCAGCTTGGCGCCATCAGCCAGGCCGCCATCGAGGATGCCGGGCTGGCGGCGTTTCAGGGCAGCAATGCCTGGGTGGTCAGTGGCAAGCGCACCCAGAGCGGAAAGCCGATTCTGGCCGGCGACCCGCATACCGGCTTTGCCGTGCCGGCCACCTGGTACGAGGCGCACCTGAGCGCACCGGGCTTTGAGCTGTATGGCTACTTTCATGCGCTCAACCCCATGGCGCTGCTGGGCCACAACAGCAAGTTTGGCTGGACCTTCACCCTGTTTGAGAACGACGACCTCGACCTGGTCGCTGAAAAGGTCAATCCGGGCAACAGCAGGCAGGTATGGCACCAGGAGCAGTGGGCAGACCTGCAAAGCCGCAGCGAGGCCATCAAGGTCAAGGGTGCGGCCGATGTGCCGCTGATTTTGCGCAGCGGCCCGCACGGCCCCATCGTCAGCGACGCCCTGCCCGGCGCAGCGCCCGGTGCCACGCCGATCGCCATGTGGTGGGCCTTTCTGGAAACCGACAACCCCTTCCTGGAAGGCCTCTACCAGCTCAACCGCGCCGACACCCGCGACAAGGCGCGCGCAGCCGTGCAGAACCTGCATGCGCCGGGATTGAATATTTTGTGGGCCAATGGTGCGGGCGACATCGCCTGGTGGTCCGCCGCGCAGTTGCCGCAGCGGCCACCCGGCGTCAACCCGCTGTTCATCCTGGATGCCAGCAAGGGCGAGGCCGAGAAGCCGGGTTTCTACAACTTCAGTTTCAATCCGCAGGAAGAAAACCCGGCGCGCGGCTACATCGTCTCGGCCAACCAGCAGCCCGGCGGCATGTTGCCGGTGCCGGGCTACTACGCGCCGGCCGACCGCGCCAAGCGCATTGACGATGCACTGCAGGACGTCAAGCGCCGATGGACCAGCGACCAAACGGGCAAGCTCCAGCTTGATGTCTGCACAGGCTACCCGGCGCGCATGCTCAAGCTGCTGCTGCCCATGATGGACCGCGTGGCCACCGACCCGAATGACCGCGCCTTCATGGAGCCACTGCAGAAATGGGACGGCTGCTATGAGCCCAACAGCGTGGCCGCCAGCCTGTTCAGCCAACTCAGCTACGAGCTGGCGCGGGCGGTCTTTGAAGACGAGCTGGGGCCGGCACGTTTTCAGAATCTGCTGGACACACCGGCCCTGGATCATGCCCTTCCCCTGCTGCTGGCTGACGTGAAATCGCCCTGGTGGGACAACGCCGGCACGCCGCAAAAAGAGAGCTACTTCGAGACCATCCGCGTGGCCTGGACCAATACCTTGAAGCACATGGAGGGCCTGTACGGCACCAGTCTGGTCGACTGGTCCTGGGCCAACACCCATACGCTCACCCAGGTGCATCCACTGGGCATGCGCTGGCCGCTGGACGGCCTCCTCAACGTAGGCCCGATTGCCGTACGCGGTGGCCGCGAAGCACCCAACAACCTGGCGCAACGCATCGGCCCGGCGCCCTGGGCGGTGGTGAGCGGCCCGTCCACCCGGCGCGTGATCGACTTTGGCAACCCGGAACGGGCCCTGGGCAGCAACCCGCTGGGGCAAAGTGGCGTGCTTTTTGACAGCCACTATGCCGACCAGACTGAACGCTACACCCAGGGCGGCTATGCACGCCAGCGCCTGGGCGCCGCCGACATCCTGGCCCACACCGAGAGCAAGCTCACCCTGGTGCCCAAGAACTAGGCAGGCACCTCACTAGCGCGGCACCCCCAGCAGCTGGCACAGCTCCAGCATGCTGGCAACGCAGGCATGGGGTTGTTCCGGCAGGGGCCAGTCGTGCGCGCCTCGGTTGACCCAGGCGGTTTGCATGCCGGCGTCCAGGGCGCCGCGCACATCGGTATGGACATCGTCGCCCACATGCAGAATGTCACCCGCCTGCAACTGCAAAGCCTGGGCCGCCGCTGCAAACACCCGGGGATGGGGCTTTGCCACACCCACCTCGCGGGCGCTGACCGAGCCACAAAAATACTGCCCTATGCCCACCCGGTGCACATCGGCATTGCCATTGGACAGGGCCAGCACAGGCCAGCGCGCCGCCAGCAGCGCCAAGGCCGGAAGGGCATCCGCAAACAGGCTGACTTCCTGGCGGGCTGCAAAAAAAACCTCAAATGCGGCTGGAGCCAGCGCAGGGTCTTCCTGGCATTGCAGCAGGCCCTGGCGAATCATTTCCAGGCGCATAAAGCTAAGGTCGTGCTGCTGCTCGGGCCAGCGGCCCTGCACCTGATCACGCAGGGCCTGGCGGGCCACACTTTGCGCAAACAGGGCTGCGGTCTTGGGTGCCTGCGGCTGCAGCCAGTCTTGCAGGCGCAGCTCGGCGCGTTCGATGGTGGGCCAGATGGGCCACAGGGTATCGTCCAGGTCCAGGGTTATTGCCTTGATACGGGAAATTTCAAGCATAGGTGCGGGAGAATACCCCATGCCTTTTTCCCCTGAACCCCCTTTCCAGCACGGCCAGGCGCCGCGCACGGCTGTCCTTCTCTGCAACCTTGGCACACCTGACGAGCCCACCCCCAAGGCGGTGCGCCGCTACCTGGCCGAATTTCTGAGTGACCAGCGCGTGGTGGAGATTCCCCGCATGCTGTGGCTCCTGATACTGCACGGCATCATCCTGCGTTTTCGCCCGGCCAAGTCGGCCGCCAAGTACGCCAGCATCTGGACGCCCGAGGGTTCGCCCCTGAAGGTCTGGACCGAGAAGCAGGCCAAGCTGCTGCAAGGCTGGCTGGGCCAGCGCAACCACCATGTGAAGGTGCGCTGGGCCATGCGCTATGGCAGCACCTCGATTGCCTCACAGCTCGATGCCCTCAAGGCCGACGGCGTGACCCGGGTGCTGGTGGTGCCGGCCTATCCGCAGTACTCGGCCACCACCACTGCCAGCGTGTTTGACGCGGTCTACCAGTGGGCGCAAAGCGCCCGTGCCCTGCCCGAACTGCGCTTTGTCAACCACTACCATGACCACGCGGACTACATCAGCGCGCTGGCCGCCAGCGTGCTGCGCTACTGGCGCAAGAACGGCCTGCCGGACAAGCTGGTCATGAGCTTTCATGGCGTGCCCGAGCGCACCCTGCACCTGGGCGACCCCTACCACTGCGAATGCTTCAAGACTGCGCGCCTGCTGGCCCGTGCACTGGGCCTGGACAAGAGCCAATACCAGGTCACTTTTCAGTCGCGCCTGGGACGCGCCAAGTGGCTGGAGCCCTATACCGAACCCAGCCTCATTGCCCTGGCCAAGGCGGGTGCCAAGCGGGTCGATGTCATCTGCCCGGGCTTCACCAGCGACTGCTTGGAGACCCTGGAAGAAATCAATATGGAGGCACGCGAAGCCTTTTTGCTTGCCGGTGGCCAGTCCTTCCACTACATCCCCTGCCTCAACGACGACCCGGAGTGGATCACCGCCCTGTGCAACGTGACCCAGCAGCACCTGCTGGGCTGGAACACGCTGGAGGCGGCCGACCCCAAGGCCCTGGCCGCCAGCCGCGAGGCTGCACTGGCCCTGGGGGCCAGGGTCTAAGCCGAGGCCTTTTACCTCAGCTTTACCCAGCTCCACCGGACGTTGGTGCGGCGTAATGAAGCGGCACTATCATTTGTCACCATGAAAAATAATGCCTGCCACCCCATTTTTGCGCTCTGCGCCGCAGGCGGTTTGCTGCTGGGTGGCTGCTCCGCCAAGTCCGATTCCGCAGCTGCGGCGGCGCCCTCCCCTGCAGCGGCTTCCGCCCCGGCCTCTGGCGCCAGTGCACCCGCAAGCGGCGCCTCAGCCCCCTTGCAACCGGTGACCGTTACCACCGTCAAGGCGCAAAAGCGCGACTTCGCGGTGAACCTGCAGGGCAATGGCATCGTCACCCCGCTGACCACGGTGGAGCTGCGCTCGCAGGTCACCAGCACGGTGGCCAAGCGGCACTTTGCCGATGGCCAGTTTGTCAAAGCCGGTCAGCTGCTGTTCTCGCTGGATGCACGCACCGACGAAGCAAATCTGGCCAAGGCCCGTGCCCAGCTGGCCAAGGACCAGGCCGCGCTGGCCGATGCCCAGCGCCAGTTCGAGCGTGCCAAGCAATTGTTTGCGCAGAACTTCATCTCGCAGGGCGCAGTGGACACCGCCCAGACCCTGGTGGAGTCCACCACAGCCAGCACCCTGGCCGACCAGGCCGCGATCGAAGCCGCCAAGGTCAGCCTGTCGTACAACCGCATCCTGGCACCCATCTCAGGCCGCGCCGGCGCCATCAATGTCTCGGTGGGCAGCCTGGTGCAGGCCAACACCACGCCCCTGGTCACCATCACCCAGCTCGACCCCATTGCCATAGCCTTCAGCATTCCGCAGCGCAACCTGCCCGATGCCCTGGCCGCACTCAAGGGTGGCGGCGCACCGGTGCTGGCCAAGCTGGCCGACGGCGGCGGCAGCTTCAAGGGCAAGTTGCAATTTGTCGACAACACCATCACCGCCGGCTCGGGCACGGTGCAGGCCAAGGCAGTATTTGCCAACAAGGAAGGCAAGCTCTGGCCTGGTGCCTATGTGGACATCTCGCAGACCGTCACCACGCTGACCAATGCCACTGTCATTCCGCAGGCCGCCGTGCTGCAGGGCAGCCGCGGCACCATCGTCTATGTGCAGGAAGACGGCAAGGCGCGCCTGCAGCCCGTCAAGGTGGTGTACGCCGAGGGCGGAGATGCCGCCGTAACCGGCCTGCAGCCTGGCGATGTCGTGGTCATGGACGGCAAGCAGAATGTGCGCCCCAACAGCCCGCTGGTAGAGCGCGCCAAGGACGCCAAGCCGGCCGCCTCCGCACCCGCAGCGCCGGCCTCTGAGGCCACCAAGTCATGAATATTTCGGAGCTGTTCATACGCCGTCCGGTGATGACGGTGCTTCTGAACCTGGCCATTGTGCTGGCCGGTGTCATTGGCTACCGCAGCATTCCGGTGGCCGCCCTGCCCAGTTACGACACGCCGGTGATCAACGTGTCGGCCAACTTTGCCGGCGCCAACCCCGAGACCATGGCCAGCGCCGTGGCGCTGCCACTGGAAAAGCAGTTCCAGACGGTACCCGGCCTCAAGACCATCAGCTCCACCAGCATCCAGGGCAGCACCTCGCTGACGCTGGAGTTTGACGAAGGTCGCAGCATCGACGCCGCTGCCGTGGACGTGCAGGCCGCGCTGCTGCGGGCCCAGCGCGCCCTGCCCGCCGACATGACGGAAACGCCGTCCTACCGCAAGGTGAACCCGGCCGATGCGCCGGTGCTGCTGATCTCGATGCGCTCACCTTCGCTGGCCCCGTCGGACCTGCAAGACTATGCCGAGCACCTGATCTCGCCCACCCTGTCCATTCTGGATGGCGTGGCCCAGGTGAACGTGTTTGGTGCCAAGCGTTTCGCCATCCGGGTGCGGGTCAAGCCCGAGGCCCTGGTCGCCGCCAACCTGGGGCTGGACGAGCTCGCCGCGGCCTTGCGCGTGGCCAATGTGAACACCCCCCTTGGCACGC
>Ga0228700_1001011_pt1 | contig 20552 bp, 23 predicted proteins | sample McNCre317_Aug_MG_FD_178019 | JGI IMG/M metagenome (GOLD analysis project Ga0228700, IMG submission 178019) | Freshwater microbial communities from McNutts Creek, Athens, Georgia, United States - 3-17_Aug_MG | ecosystem: Environmental > Aquatic > Freshwater > Creek | place: USA: Georgia...
CAAAGCATGGCGCCGTTGCGTGCCAAAGCCGAAGCGAATCAGTGTGATGACTTCACGCCGCTGTGGTCGGGCATGAACCGTTCAGGCTGTGCCGCATGTTCTGCAGCTGAGATGGTGCATCGATTGGTTGCTGGGTTTGCGCGCTGATTCAAGCTGGCAGCATCACCACAAACCGCGCACCACCGCCTTCGCGGTCTTCGCAATGCACGCTGCCGCCATGGCGCTGGACGATGGATTTCACCAGCGACAGGCCTAAGCCCACGCCACCTTCGCGCTCGCTCGCGCCGGGCAAACGATAAAACGGTTCAAAGATGCGTTCGCGCAAATCTGGCGGTACACCTGGGCCACGGTCACACACACACAAACGTACCCAGTTTTGTTGGCTGTCATTGAGTGTGGAGAGTTGCACCTCAATGTCAGACTCAGACGTGCTGTAACGGCGCGCGTTTTCTAGCAGATTGCGCAGCACGCGACGCAGCAGTTTGGCTACGCCCGGCACGATGATGCTGTGGGGGTCAAAGCCAAGCTCTAGGTGCGCATCCACGCGCGCGCACTCTTCGCTGGCGAGGCCTGTCAAATCTACGGGTTCGATGGTGCCGAGGTCGGCTTCTTTGGCATCGAGTCGGCTGGCCAGCAAGATTTCATCAATCAGCTGATCCAGCTCGCTGACACTGCGCGAAATTTCAGCCTTCATGGTGGGTGAGGGCGAGTCGCCCATCAACTCCAACCCCATGCGAATACGCGTGAGAGGCGAGCGCAGCTCATGCGAAGCATTGGCCAACAACGATTTGTGTGAGGTGACCAGTTGTTCCACTTGCTCGGCTGCATGGTTGAAGCGTTGTGCGAGGTAGGCCACTTCGTCGTTGCCTTGTTCCGCCACGCGTGCCGACAAGTTGCCTGTGCCCCATTGCTCTACGCCTTTTTGCAAGTTCTCTAAGCGACGTGTGAGGCGGCGCACGATGGGGTAGGTGCCTAGCGCCACAGCCAACGCCACCAAGCCTAAGGTCCAGGCAAAGCCAAAGGGCGGGCGTGACCAAAAGCTGCGAGGGGGGCGAGGCAAATGCACATGCATGAGTTCGCCGTTGTGCATGCGCACCATGAACTCGGGGCCGGAGCCAAAATGGCCGGGTGGGTGGGGCATGTCGGGGTCTTGCATCGGCGGTGCTTCAACGGGCAAGCTGTCGATTGGGCGCAAACGCGCTTTGCCTTCACCTACCAATTCGCCTGATGCGTTGCGCACCACCACTTCGCGTAGCGGTGGCTCGGCCGACATGCGCATGACCCAACCTGTGAGCAAAGTCAGCACCGCTACGGCGAACACCACGGCCAACCAAATGCGCACGTACAAAGGCAAGTGCAGCAAACGGGAGGGTGTCGATGTGGCGGGCATGGTCAGTCTTGTTGTTTGGCAAACACATAGCCCACACCGCGCACGGTGAGGATGCGTTTGGGGGCCTTGGCGTCGTCTTCAATGGCGGCACGGATGCGACCCATGTGCACGTCGATGGATCGGTCAAACGCTTCGAGCTCTTTGCCGCGCACTGCTTCCATGATTTGGTCACGCGACAGCACGCGCCCTGAGCGTTCTGCCAGCACCCACAGCAAGTCAAACTGGTAGGCGGTGAGGTCGCACACTTGGCCGCGCACGCTGACGGTGCGTGCATCGCGGTCGAGCTCTAACGAGCCAAATTTCAAAGTCTGGTGCGTGGCCTCGGCGGTATCGCCTGGTGCGTGGCGACGTAGCACAGCGCGAATGCGAGCGAGTAATTCACGCGGTTCAAAGGGTTTGGGCAAATAGTCATCCGCACCCAACTCTAGGCCGACGATGCGGTCCATCGGGTCGCCCTTGGCGGTGAGCATCAGCACCGGTGTTCGTGCCAACGCGCTAGGCAAAGCGCGGATGCGTTTACAGACTTCCAAGCCGTCGATGTCGGGCAGCATCAAATCGAGCAACACCATCGAAGGGGCGGTGTCTTGCAAAGTCTGGAGGCCACTCAAGCCGTTGGCCGCGTGCTGCACCGAGAAGCCCGATTGTTCTAGGTACTCGCTCACCATGTTGGCAAGGCGGTGGTCGTCTTCAATCAAAAGCAAAGTATTCATGGTGGGTTCATCATGCCTTGCCAAGTGTGTGCTTGTCTAAACAGAAGGTAAAGACGAGGTAAATCAGCGAGGCGAGACGCGCGAAGCCAGCCACACCAAAAGCAATACGGGCGCACCCAACAACGCTGTGCTGGTGAAGAACGCTTCGTAGCCATTTGCATCCACATACACGCCCGAGAAGCCGGCCAACCATTTGGGGGCGAGCAACATCATCGAGCTGAACAGCGCGTATTGCGTGGCCGAGTAATTCACGTTGGTGAGGCTCGACAAATAGGCAATGAAGGCAGCGGACGCAATGCCACTGGCCAAGTTGTCTGCCGAAATCACCCACACCAATGCGGTGAGGTCGTGGCCGCGCGTGGCGAGCCACGCAAACAGCAAGTTGGTGATGGCGCTCAACACAGCACCCAGCATGAGGATGCGCATCACACCCAAACGCATCGACAGCACACCACCGATGAAAGCGCCCAGCAACGTCATGATGATGCCAAACACTTTGGTGACGGCGGCCACTTCGTCTTTGGTGTAACCCATGTCCACATAAAACGGGTTGGCCATGATGCCCATCACCACATCGCTGATGCGGTAGACGGCAATGAGCCCAAGAATGAGCGCGGCTTGCCAGCGGTAGCGGCGAATGAAATCGGCAAAGGGTTCAATCAGGGCGCCGCGCAACCACTCGGCCGCGTTGCGAGCGGGGGGCATCTCGCGTTGCGCAGGTTCGGGCGATAGCAAGACGGTCAACACCCCCAAGCTCATGGATGCCGCCATCACCAAGTAAGCTGTTTGCCAAGCGTGGTGTTGATAGACGCTGTCGTCTGCGCCCGATGCGCGAGCGGCCACCCACAGCACACCTGCCCCAGCCCAAATCATGGCCAAGCGGTAGCCAGTTTGGTAGGTGGCGGCCAAGGCGGCTTGGCGTTGCACGTCGGCGGATTCGATGCGAAAAGCGTCCAGTGCAATATCTTGCGTGGCCGAGCCAAATGCCACAACAAGCGCGCACCACACCACAGGTTCTAACGCCACTTGAGGGTCGAGCAAGGCCATGCCTACCAAGCCGGCTATGACCATGCTTTGCGCCAACAGCAACCAACTGCGACGACGACCTAGCCAGTGGGTGAGCAAGGGCAAAGGCAAGCGGTCCACCAAGGGCGACCATACCCACTTGAAACCATAAGCCAACCCAACCCAGCTTAAAAAACCAATCGTGCTGCGGTCAATGCCCGCTTCGCGTAGGCGAAAACTCAAGGTGCCCAGCACCAACAACAAGGGCAGCCCCGCAGAAAAACCGAGGCACAACATGCGCCAAGACGCAGGTTCGAGGTACACGTGCAAGGCAGCCAGCCAGCTTGGTTTTGTTGTATCGTTCATGCCTCTATTTTCAGGCTTTCACAAAGAGACTTTTCCATGGTCACCAAACGTGCTTTTCTTTACGGTTGCGTGGGCTGCGCATGTGGCTTGGGTAGCGGTGCGCTGCTCGCGCGCGATGGCGTGGAAGTCAACAAAGAGTCTTCGGTATTTGCAGGGCTGGTCCCCGCAGCCGAAGTCGAACAATCGGCACGCAAGCAATATGGCGACATGATGAAAGAAGCCGCTAGCAAAAACGCGCTGGGGCCAGATAACCACCCGCAAGTGATTCGCTTGCGCCGCATTGCCAAAGAGCTGATTCCTCACAGCTTTGAATGGAATCCTCGCGCCAAAGAGTGGACGTGGGAAGTGAACTTGGTGGGTTCCAACCAAATCAACGCGTTTTGCATGCCCGGCGGCAAGATTGCCTTCTACAGCGGCATCCTCACACAGCTGCAACTCACCGACGATGAAGTGGCCATGGTCATGGGTCACGAAATTGCCCACGCCTTGCGCGAACACGCGCGTGAGCGCATGGGCAAGGCCGCGGCCACCAACGGCGTGGCCACCATTGGCAGCACGGTGGCCTCGGTGTTCTTTGGTGTGAGCCCGCAGCTCACCGACTTGGTGGCCAAGCAAGGCGCTAACTTGCTCAACCTCAAATTCAGCCGCGATGACGAAACTGAGGCGGATTTGGTGGGGATGGAAATCGCTGCGCGTGCCGGCTACGATCCACGCGCTGGTGTGACGCTCTGGCAAAAAATGAGCGCCGCCAACAAAGGTGCGCCACCGCAATGGCTCAGCACCCACCCCTCGGGCAACACACGCATTGAAGAGATACAGGCCAACTTGCCGAAGGTCATGCCCTTGTACGAACGCAGCAAATAAGCCCTCGCTGATACACCGGCCGGTCTACGCCCAAAAGCGTATAGATTTTTCAAAATACAAAAATTAACATTGCTGTAGCTTTTGTTATTTTGAGACTGCCGTGTCTTCCCATCTTTCCAACTTTTCTTCTCGCCCATCCACGCCATCTACGGCTGCTTCCGGTCCGCGCCTGGATCGCTTTTACAAGCATCAGCAGCGTGCAGACCGTTTGAACTATGTGGCGATTGTGTTGGGCGCGTTGGTTGCTTTTTATGTGGCGGTGACCATCATCCGTCCGCTGTTTGCCAGCACACGGCCCGGCAAAATCACACAAGACTTTGGTTGCATTTCCAAGTCAACCATGAGCGAGTGCTCAGCCACCAGCCATTAATAAATCAGCTCGCCCGCGCTGATGGGCAACACCACACGGAACGTGGTGCCGCTGCTCGCATTGGTGTCGAAGCTGATTGTGCCTTGGTGCGATTCCACAATCGTGCGACTGAGCCACAAACCAATGCCCATGCCATCGTCTTTGTTGGTGCGCAGCAGTTCAAAGATAGATGCCGCAATTTCGGGTGAGATGCCCGACCCGTTGTCGGCCACGGTCAGCTCAGCCATCCCGTTGTCTAAGCGTGTACAAATCGTGATGCGTTTTTGTTGCATTCCGTTGTCTACAAACGCGTCAATCGCATTGCTGATGAGGTTGAGCAACACCTGTTGCATCTGAGATTTGTCACCCGTGAGGATGACCTCGTTCGGGTGCAACATGAGTTTGAGGGCAATGTGTTTGCTGGTGATTTTGGATTTGCACAGCAACAGCACTTCGTTGATCAACTCATTCAAGTCGAACGACGAAATAGATTTCCGGCCACTGCCAAACATATTGCGTAAGGTTTTGATGATGGTGGCGGCGCGTTGGTTGTCGCTCATCAAATCCCGCATGGCTTCTTTGGCACTCACGCCGCTGCTGGTATCGCCATCAGTCAAAGCGGAATCAATCAACTCGGCGTTGAGCTGAATGGCGGTCAGGGGTTGGTTGAGCTCGTGTGCCAAGCTGGCGACCAAGGCACCCATGCCTGCGGTCTTGTTGAACAGCGCGAGCTGGCGAATGATTTCTTCGCGCTCTTGCAGCAAACGCTGAAGATCAACGCTGGCTTGACGCATGATGTCGGCCCGTTCGTTCGTCACGGCAAGCTCATGTGTCATTGCTATTTTTTTGCGTTCGGCAATTTCTAAGAAGATACGCAAGAAGGCGATGTTGCTCAAGGTAATCGCCGTGAACTGGCCCGCGACCATGACGGCTTGATCCCAGGTGGGCGCGTAAATGTCATGCGCATCGCCCATTGTGGCCACGCCTAAGGTTCGGATGGCCAGTGTGCTCGCCAATGTCAGGCCGGCCCACATCAACAACCGAGCGCCCAACGATGGGCGTTGGAGGTTGAGTTTCTTGCCGATGCGAAAGTAGTCAAAGCACAGCACGGCATAAAAGCCATTGAACAGCAGCAAGGCTTCCCACTCGGCTTGCAGAAAATAAATCAAATAACAAAACACAGCGAAGTACGCGGTGTTGAGAACCGTGTAGGTGGAGTAGGCGCGTCCTTGTGGTTGGGGCAGCAGGTACATGCGCAAAGCCACCATGCGCCCCCAATTGCCAATCAGCATCAAGAGTTGTGCAACATAAAAAAACACCACGTCGGGAATGCTGCCACGAATGGCCAGCAGCACTACAGCAACACCGCTGAGCATGCCCGAAGCGCACCACAGCTTGACCTGAAAACTTCTGTACTCCAGCAGCGCCAACCAAATTGCGCCGTGCAACATCAGATACACGAAGCAAATCATGAAGATCGTGGTTTGCGTATCTAAGTGCATGAAGAGGTCTTGAAGTGAAGGAGCTTTAAAGCCAACGTTGGCAGTTTGGCCGTCGCTCAGGTCCCACCCACATAAGGGTTGATTTTTCGCTCTCGGCCAAAGGTGCTCTCTGGCCCGTGACCCGGAATAAATACGGTGTCATCCCCCATGGGCCACAAGCGTTGCGTGATGCTGTTGATCAGATCTTCGTGGTTGCCTTGCGGAAAGTCCGTGCGACCAATGCTGCCTGCAAACAGCACATCGCCCACAAACGCGCGTTTGATTTCGGGTGAATAAAACACCACATGGCCTGGCGTGTGCCCTGGGCAATGACGGACATTCAGGGTGTGTCGGCCCAGCGACACCGTGTCGCCGTCATTCAACCAACGTGTGGGTGTGAATGGGCGCGAAGGCGGGAAGCGGTAGTTGGCGGCGGCTTGTGGCAAGCCATCAATCCAAAACTGATCGCCCACATGCGGGCCGATGATGGGCAAGTTGAGCTTCTCTGCCAGATCGGCGGTGCCGCCCGCATGGTCAATGTGGGCATGGGTGATCCAAATTTGCTCGAGCGTCACACCCAGTTGCTTGCAGGCATCTTCCAACACGGGTAAATCACCACCGGGGTCAATGATTGCCCCCTTCATGGTTTCATCGCACCACACGATGGAACAGTTTTGTTGGAAGGGGGTAACGGGAACGGTTTCGTATTGCAACATGGCTCAAATGGTAGCTGTTAAACAGCACGAGGCTTTTGGCTTTGCAAAGCCTGCGCAAGATAGTCAATCAACACCGACACACGATGTGGGATGTATCGGTTGCTGGGCAGCACGGCATAAATGCCCAGTGGCTCGGGTTCAAACTTGGGCAGCACAGGCACGACGCTGCCGTCGTCTAAATACGGCTGCGCCATGAAGTCGGGTGGGCGGGTGATACCCATGCCTTGCGCTGCGGCTTGCAGCAACGCTTCGCCATTGTTAGCGGCAAGGCGAGGTCGGATGGTGACATTGACATCGCCGTCCTTGCTGCGATAGCGCCACGCTGTGGATTGAAAGTCTTGCGAGTACACCAAACACGCATGATGCGCTAAATCACGCGGGTGTTTGGGGTGGCTGTGCTCGGCAAGGTATTGTGGCGAGGCCACAGTTAACAAACGAGACTCACCCAATTTGCGCACGATGTCGCCCGGCTCTAAGCGGCTGGTGATGCGAATGGATAAGTCAATGCCTTCTTCAATCAGCTTGCTGCGGCGGTCTGAAAAGTCCATCACCAATTCGATGTGCGAATGGGCTTCTGCAAACTCCAACAACGCAGGCATCAAGCGTTGCAAGCCAAAGCTCAAAGGCAAGCCCAAACGAATGCGGCCACGCGGCTCGGTTTTTTCTTCCAGCAAGCTGGACTCCGCCGCGTCCACCATGTTCAAGATGACGCGGCATTTTTCAAGGTAAGCCGAGCCCGCGGTGGTGAGGGTGAGGCTGCGCGTGCTGCGCGTCATCAGCTTGGTGCCCAGTTGTGTTTCGAGTGCCGAGATTTGGCGGGTCACCACCGAGCGTGCGACATCGAGTTGATCGGCCACTGCGGTGAAGCTGCCGGTTTCAGCCACCCGCACGAAAAGTTGCATTGCGTTGAGTTTGTCCATTGTTGCTAATTTTGCAACAAATAATTGAAGATTAGGTGCTTTTTAAATCTTCAATTCATTTCTACATTACGTGTTCCAAACCCGAGAACTCGTATGCAGACCTTTCGCAATGTCCTCTTCGTGCCGCATGGCGCCCCCACCTTTGCCCTCAACCCTGGGGCTGCGGGCGCAGCCATGTCGGACATGGTGCAACAGCTCACACCGCCGCGCGCCATTGTGGTGGTGAGTCCGCATTGGGAAACCCGCATCCCCACCGTGAGCGTGGCCACGCAGTTGGAAACCATCCATGACTTTTATGGGTTCCCCGCACCGCTGTACGACATTCAATACCCCGCCACGGGCTGCCCCGAAGTTGCCAAAGAGGTGGCCAACGCGTTGCGTGCGGCAGGCATGGAAGTGGACGACAGCAGCCAACACGGCCTCGACCACGGCGCATGGCAACCCTTACGTCAAATGTTTCCTGATGCCGATGTGCCAATCGTTCCCTTGTCCATGCAAACGCATGCAGGGCCTGCGCATGCGTATCGCGTGGGCCAAGCCTTGGCCGCGTTGGCTGAGCAAAACATTTGGATCGTGGCCTCCGGCAACATCACGCACAACCTGCGCGACTGGCAAGTGGCCGCGTCAACCAACGGTCAAACACCGGCCTATGTGCATCGCTTTGCAGATTGGGTGCAAGAGCAACTCAGTGCCCACAACGTGACGGCTTTGCTCAACTACCGCCAACTCTCAGAAGAGGGCCGACAAGCGCACCCCGGTGAAGACCACTTGCTGCCCTTGTATGTGGCCTTGGGTGCGGCTGGCGCTCAAGCGCAACCGCAAGCTTTTTACCGTGGCGTGAGTGACTATGTCATTGCCATGGACGGTTATGCCTTTGTGAATTAAGGACGCATTGATGAAACACACGTACACCGCCGTGGCCAAGCTCTTGCACTGGGGCATGGCTGTTCTGATTGTTGGCTTGTTGGCCTTGGGCTTTGTCATGACAGACATGCCGCTGTCGCCCGAGAAGTTGCAGTACTACTCGTGGCACAAATGGGCAGGCGTGACCGTGTTTGCCTTGGTCTGGCTGCGTTTGGCTTGGCGCATCGTCAACCCGCCCCCTCACTACCCAGACACCATGTCGCGCAGCGTGCAACTCATGGCACATTTGGGCCATTTCGCTTTGTACGGTTTGATGATCGTCATTCCTTTGAGCGGTTGGTTGCTCAGTTCCGCCAAGGGCGTGCAAACCGTTTGGTTTGGCGTGTTGCCCTTGCCCGACTTGCTGGAGAAAGACAAAGAGCTTGGCCACCTGTTGCACGAAGTGCATGAAGCCCTGAATTTTGTGTTGCTGTTTTTGTTGGCAGGCCACGTGGCTGCTTCACTCAAGCATCACCTCATTGACAAAGACGATATTTTGAAACGCATGCTGCCCGCATGCCACACACCCAAGGACAACGCATGAAACATCTCATCACCCTCGCGCTTGGCGCCGTGCTGGCTTTGAACGCCAGTGCTGTGGAATACAAAACCATTGCCGCCGATAAAAGCAAAGTCACGTTTCAGTACAAACAAATGGGCGTGGCCATGGACGGCCACTTCAAGAAGTTCAACGTCCAGCTGAACTTTGACCCCGCCAAACCTGCCGCTGCACAAGCGCAAATCGACATCGACTTGGCCAGCGTCGACGCTGGCTCATCAGACGCCGATGACGAAGTGGTGGGCAAGGCTTGGTTCAATGCCAAAGCGTTTCCCAAAGCCACGTTTGTCGCCAAGCAAATCAAACCCGCAGGTGCCAACCAGTTTGAAGTGACGGGCACGCTCACCATCAAAGGCAAAAGCCAAGACATCAAATTCCCACTCAAGCTGGCAACCCAAGGCAACGCCGCGGTGTTCACCGGTGGCTTTGTCATGCGCCGCGCTGACTTTGCGATTGGCGAAGGCATCTGGGCCAAGTTTGATGTGGTCGCCAACGATATCCAAGTTAATTTCCAACTCACCGCCAATCCTGGCAAATGATTTTTTAAAAGGAGCTTTCACATGACATCCATCAAACGCATCGCCGCCGCTTTGGCCTTCACCAGCGCGCTTGCGACTTCTGCTTTTGCAGCCCCCGTGACTTACGGCGTGGACGGCACACACACCTTCCCACGTTTCTCGTACTCACACTTTGGCTACTCCACACAGTTGAGCAGCTTCAGCAAAACCACAGGCAAAGTGGTGTTTGATGCCGAAGCCAAAAAAGGCTCAGTCGACATCGTGATCGACATGAAATCGGTCAACACAGGTTTTTCTGATTTCAACGAGCACATCCAAGGCGAAGACTTCTTGGACACCGCAAAGTTCCCACAAGCCACGTTCAAATCCACCAAGGTGGTGTTCGACGGTGACAAGCCTCAACTCATCGAAGGCAACCTCACCATCAAAGGCGTGACCAAGCCTGTGACGTTGACCGTCACCAGCTTCCAAGCCATGCCTCACCCCATGATGAAAAAGCCAGCCCTCGGCGCCAACGCATTTACGGTGATCAAGCGCAGCGAATTCAACGCTGGCAAGTACGCCCCCTACGTGGGTGACGATGTGCGCATCGACATCGCCATCGAAGCCATGGCTCAGTAATCAGGCTTCGCCATGCAAAAGGCCCGCTCATTCGTGAGCGGGCCTTTTTGTTTGAAACGTCTGAATAGGATTGGGTTCTAATGGTGCGCAAATGGCTAACTTAACGGCCAATGGATAAGAAAAATAATGGATCTAGCTAACCTGATTTACTTTGTGATTTTTTCTGCGATTGGCGCAGTTTTACTCATTGGGGCATACAAGCACCCCATGGTTGTCGGTGTCAAAAATAGTTATCTACCGATCTCGTTGGCGATGTTCTCAGTGGCGACTTGCTTGATGGGGTTGGCGCCGTGGATACCTGCGATGTCTGTTGGGCTTGTGAACTTTTTCTTACTCGGCGCTTCGCTAAGCCAAGCATTTTTGTACCGAGCGTGGCGTGGCCATCGTTCGCGCCAACTCGAGCTTGCACTTTGGACGGTGCTGGTCATCTACAGCGTGTTGTTCGTTGTTTTTAATACGCCTGAGACTTTCAAAATAAGGGTGGCTATCTTTACTGCGGCTGGTTTTGCCATTTATTTTTGGAAAACCTATGAGCTTTGGCGCAACAACGATGTCAAAGGACGAAAGCTGTTTGTGTTCATCATCGTGTTGATGACGCTCTCTGCCGTTATGGGCTTTGCAAGATTTGCTGCAATTTATTGGGGGGCGGGTGGCTCTGTGCAAAGCCTGCAATCTGAGAGTGTCATGACGATGGCCATGAAGTGGGGGTATTACACGATCTTCTTGCTGAACTACATCGTGATTTTTTCTTACTACTTCCAGGTCGCTCAAGGGAAAGAAGAACATGCATTGAAAGAGTTGCTCGATCAGCAAGAGGCTTGTTTGTTGTTAGAGCAGAAGAAACTAGATGCGGAAAAGTTAAACACAGAGCTCAGGCAAGTGCTTACAGAAAAAACGAACTTGCTCAAAGCCGTCACCAACAATTCAAAATCCACCACATTAGGCGTGTTGGCATCTTCTATTGCACATGAAATTAATAATCCATTGTGTGCAGTTTCGTTGAATCTCGAAATGGCCAGTCAAGTTTTGGCGGAGCACGATAACGCGACAGAGGTCACGCAGTTGATCAAGAACGCGCACATGGACTGCTTGCGAATTCAAGAAGTAGTTGACAAGCTCCGAAAGTTATTCTCACGCGAACACTCCGAATTTTTCCCTATCAATTTGCATGAGCTACTGCAAGAAACCTGTGAGCTCTTTGCTCGCGAGTTATCGACCAAGCAAGTTCACCTCCAAACCAACATCGAACACACAGACATGGTGATCTTGGGGGATCGAAGTCAATTGCAAATGGTGATGATTAATTTGCTGACAAATGCGGTTGACGCATTAAGTGCCAGCACCCACGAAAAGCGTTTGTGCATCACTCTCAGGCGCGATGCTGAAAATGCACAACTCTCGTTTGAAGACAACGGATGTGGCGTTCCTGAAGATCAATTGACGCAAATTTTTGAAGCCCACTATTCCAGCAAAGCACAAGGCATGGGCATGGGGCTTTGGTTGGCAAAGATGATTATGGAAAATCACAGCGGCTCTATACATGCTTCTAATAATCCAAATTGCGGCGCACGATTTGATTTACACCTGAAGCTTAGATCGTGTTAACTAACTAAAAGCAAAAGCCAACATCGCCGCATCATCAATCACATTGAGCGTGACGTAAGCAGCCACTTGGTACACCCAAAACAAAACCCGCTCACGGGGAGCGGGTTGATCGAGAGGCCAAGTTAAATCAGCACTCATCTGTGCCGTGCCCGGGCGCAGCTTGTGTGGGCACATGGTGGCGCAACCCCACTTGTTGGTTGTGTTCGTCTACAAACACCAGTTGCGGTTCGTGCTTGGCCACTTGGTCTTCGTGCACTTGCGCGAACGAAGCAATGATCAACAAGTCGCCCACACTGGCGCGGCGTGCGGCTGAACCGTTGACTGAAATCATGCCCGAGCCACGCTCACCTTTGATGGCGTAGGTGATGAAGCGTTCGCCGTTGTTGATGTTCCAGATGTGGACTTGTTCGTTCTCACAAATGTTGGCGGCGTCGAGCAGGTTTTCATCAATCGCGCACGAGCCTTCGTAATGAAGCTCGCACTGAGGTTTGACGCTAATTTGAGAACTTGCCATCATCATGCCAAGACTGTATCAGCAAAGTTTCCACGACTTTTTGACCACAGTCGCTTGCCGCGCAAAGATAACAAAAAGTGGGTGCAGGAGCGTGTTTTCACAGTGCCACCGTCATGGTGTTGAACACGGTGCAGCACAGGATGGTCGAGGGTGAAGTCAAGGTCTTGCTGAAAAAATAATTTTTAACAGGGCAGATCGACAAGACGGGTTTGCGACAGCAGACTGGCTTGATGTCAAACACCACCATAAACATAGTTCCTGTATTTGCAACTGCTAACGATGAGTTCTACCGCAGTGTGCGCCATCGCAGTGTGCCAATCCCCGAGACCATGACGCATGTACCGGATTACCCAGCCAAGCTGCGTATCTACAAGATTGCTGCGTCGCCTTACTGGCAAATGCGGTGTTACTTCAAAGGCAAGGCTTACACCAAGACCACCGAGACAACATCCAAGCGCACGGCATTGGTCAAAGCACGTGACTTCTTTCACAGCAAAGTGGCTGAGTTGTATGGCGTTGCTGTGCAATTGGAGCAAGAGCGTGAAGTGGTGTTTGCTGATCTTGTAGCCCCAACGCTTGCCATGCACCAAGGCCGTGTTGATCGTGGTGAATTCACGCAGAACAGTTTGCGAATGCTGCGTAACCGCTTGCAGCGTTACGTGGTGCCAGTGTTAGGTCAAGTCGCCATCCAAGACTTTGGCTATCAGCATGGTGCTGACTTCATGCAAAAACTCAGTGCCAAGGGCAACAGCAGTGTGACCATCCAGCAGTACCTTGTAGCCATACGCAAGGTACTGACACATGCCATGGCAACAGGCTATATCAAAGTAGTCCCCAAGCTACCCAACATCACCATCAAGTCCAAGCCACGTGGCAGTTTTAGTTTGCAGGAGTACAGGTTGCTGGTCACACATGCGCGAAGGTTAATTGGTGACGTTATACCCATCCACGCCACACAGCGTAGCAAGTATGGCCCTAGTCGCATTGGACGTTATGAATACATCCACGAAGACTTGCAGTATTTGATCGTGTTTATGGTTAACAGCTTCATACGCCCCAGTGACCTAAAGAACATGAAGCATGAGCATGTGACCATCGTTCGCGGTGAGCATGTGTACTTGAGGTTGAATTTGCCTGAGAGCAAGAAGCACGACAAACCCATTGTGACCATGCGCCCAGCTGTACGTGCGTATGAAAGATTGTTGGCGCGGGACTTGGCAAGGGGCTATGGCAAACCAGAAGACTACGTGTTCATGCCCGAGTTGTGGGACAGGCTGGTGATGATCATGCGCTATGGCTACCAGTTGCAGCGTGTGCAAGAAGTGGCGGGGGTGGGTGTTAACAAAAGCAACGGCATGAAGCGCACGTTGTACAGCCTACGCCACACCGCCATCACCCTACGCTTGCTTTACGGTGGAAACATTGACCTGCTGACACTGGCAAGAAACGCCCGTACCAGCGTGGACATGATTGAGACTTACTACAGCAGTAACTTGACGGCAGAGATGAACATTGGTTTGTTGCAAGGCAAGAGGGGCAAGTGACCCTGCACGAAAACAGCCGACCCGCGCTTGTCTGTGCTTGCAGGGTGCTTGGGTAGCTGGCAAGGGTGGTCGTGCGTTGTCGGCTGTTTTCGTAAGTCTCCCAAAAACTAGTTTGCAAACTAGAAATTTACTTGCGCTGTAGCTGCTTGAGTGTTGATGCCTAAGTGGATAAATTGAGGCATTCGACAACCAACAGGAGGTAGCGATGAACAAGACAAGGCAAGAGTTATTTGACTTGGTTTGGGCGGTGCCGATGGTGCACTTGGGTAGCCAACTTGGTCTGAGTGATGTGGGTTTACGAAAGATCTGCGTGAAATATGGCATCCCACTACCGCCGAGAGGTTATTGGATGCGAAAGCAGATGGGCAAGGCTGACGAAAGACCGCAACTAACCCAGTTGCAGTTCAACCCAGTTATTGAGTTGGGTGAACCCGTAGATGTAGAGGTCAAAGAGATAAAGCGTAAAGAGCGCGAGAAGTTTTTGAAATCTTTGGAAAACTATGAGGTTAGAACGATTGATGAATTGAAAGATTTGCGATGCGTTCGTACGGCAGAGGCAATAAGTGTCTTCGTCGCTGACTTGGAAAAAAGAAGTCGCGAGAGCTATGACAGTGTGAAAGATAAGCCTGCCAAATGGCCTCCTAACAACGTCTTTGCATTCAAATATTTTTACGCCAGAAAAGAGCAAATACCAATCCGTGCAACTGCAAGACATGCACTGCGGTCAGTGTGTCTGGCAGATCAACTTATCGAACGATTGGAAAAGATTGGCATTGAAGTTGAGCTAGTTGAGAACACGTACAGGCAGAGACGGGAGATGTACGCAAAGAAACAAGGGGAGAAGTATCAAATCGAATTTCGTGAGCCGTGGACAAAAGGAAGTGCAACCAAGGAGCTTATAAAGTTAGAGAAGCTGGGCACTGGCTATGACTATTACAGGGATTACATGGAAATTCCCAAAGGTGTATTGACGGTCATCATGGGTGGGCACTACTACGGTAAAACGTTTACTGATGCGAAAGGGAGGTTAGAAGCACAGCTTGACAACATGGTGGAGTACATCGAGGCGAAACTGGATGCGGAAATTGAGAGCACAAGGGAGTCGGAGATTCGTCAAAAAGAATACGACCGCCAGAAGAAGATTAGGCAGCACAACGAATTGATTGCGGCGTCTCGTAAAGAACAGTTTGAGATTGCATTGAAAGAGGCTGAGCGTCATGAGGGGCTGATGCGCTTAGATGAGTACTTGAAGAAAGTTGAATGTGAATTGGCTGGCAGGGATGAAGCGCAGCGTGAAGTCGCCCAGCAATGGTTGAGTCTTGTGCGTGAGAGTTTTGACAAAGACCAATGGGTAAAGAGTCGTGTTCGTCGTTTTAACAAGATTGCGTCTGAAGGCGTAACCAAGCGGGGGCAGCACTGGTATGCATCGCCGTTGCCAGAGGATGCTGACCCAGATTTTGAAGAGATGTACCGTGACGATATGTTGGATTGGATGTGAATCAATAAATTTGACTAAGCGTAAATTAAATCGACACTCATCGCACGTTAAGGCGTTTGGGGCGCTTTGACCCAACCGGTCGCCCAGCTTTACGTGTGAATGTGCTAACAATGGCTTCGGGGAAATACTCGTCCGACGGGAAGCGACCTCGTGCAGCATTTTCAGCAACCAAAGCAGCAGTTTTAACTAACCGATGAGCCATGATGCTTAGAACACGCTTCTTGTCAGCGGCTACATCTTGGTCAATTGTTTTATCGTGCTCATCAATGGCGTTGTCAGGCGAGAGCTTTAGGTCGTTCCCAATCTTCCAAAGTGGTACACCAGCTTTATACATAGCTAATGCCTTCACGCCATTGACCAACGTGTCCTGCCTTAATCGACTTGGATACAACTGAAATTCTGCAATGTGCTTATCTGGGATTGGGCTACTGAATGCAATGTTGCTGATGGATGTGTGAATGTTAAAAATCAGTTTTATTTGATTAAGTGCCTCAGTTGCCGTCAAAGTTAATGGCACCTGAAGAGATATGACAGGGTAAGACTTCTTGTCGAGTTTGATGGAACTGGCTCCTCCTGCGCGGATAAGTTTTTGCTCAACTTTAGGAGTTTCAGTAGTCGTGCCGTAGAGAAATTTGCCTGCACGATTCCACCAATCAAGGTTCGTTTTGAAGTCATCGCAGCTTTCGACGGTGAGTAGGTCAAAGCGTTTGGCGATTTTTAGCACCAGTGCGGAGTCGTTGGGGAGTTCATTTTTACGAACAACCACACCTGCATGTTTGTCCCTCACGGCTATGAAGCTAGGGCTTTGCATGATGTACGGAACTATTAGTGTGTAGCGCCAGTTAGCTGCTACGTTGACACCTTCCAGCTCAATATCCGCATCAAATGGCTGGATTTTTTTTGCCATAAATATTAACAATTAAAAAAAATCTAACTCGCGTTAATTTTAACAATATAAAAATAAATCGACAATCGCTACATCCCAAAACAACAAAACAGTTACGGGATAGTTAGTGCTAATAGGCACTAATTTATACAAAACTTAGCAAAGAAAGGCTAAAAAATGGCAACCAAAGTAAAAACAGAAACACAAGCTGAATTCAACAATGCATATGCGGGCACCGTATTGCTCTCTTTGAACAAACTTGTACAGCAACGCGAACAGTTTGAGCAAAACGAATATGCACGTAGCAATGCATGTTTATACGAAATCCATACTGGCGTGTACGGGAATTACGTGGAGGCACGTGGAAACCGTGGCGTTTTGATGGCAACGGTTAAGGCAATGAAGGCAGAGCTGGAATTGCAGGGCGCAAAAGTGCAAACAAATACAACAGTGCTTGGTTTGTTTGTGCGTTACGTGTTCCGTACTGATCGTCAACGTGCGTACAACTACACATGTGCATTGCAAGCAGCAATTGCGGCTGACGTAAAGCCTGAAAATCTTGCACAGTACTTTGCAGATCAAGGAGGCATTGAAGAGTGCAAAAAGCAGTTTGTAAAAAGTGCAAAAACAATTGCTAAAGAAGAGCAAATTGCTACAGCAATGCCGCTTGTTACAGAGTACTTGCAAAGCGAAAACTGTATTGCAGAGTTTGACGTGGCACCAGCGTATGTGGCAAACACTTGTCAGCAGGACTTTACATTCTTGTTGGCAAAGGCTGACAGCAATGGTCACGTGAAAGTTTTGTCTGCAGTCCCTGCTTTTTCAAAAGCATTTGCAAAGTGGGCAAAGCAAGAGCTGGCTGTATTTTTGGCAGTGCAGCAAAAGTTGGCTGATGAGCAAGCAGCGAACAGCAGCTACAACAACGCAATTAAAGCGGCAGTTGCAAGCATAAAAGAAAACAACCCGTCCACTGAGACAGTAGGCGAGTTGCTGGGGGCTTAACTAAAAACCATCGCGGGGTGCGTTCGTACCGCACTCCGCAACTTAAGGAAATTTTACATGACAACACAAATTAAATACGCCCCTAAAACAATACATGACATTGTTTGGGCAAATGACGAGCTGAAGCGTAAAGTGATGCGTTACGTGGATGGCAGCAATGTACGGCCACTAATTTTGTCGGGGCCTAATGGCGGTGGTAAAAGTTTGCTTGCGCGACTGATACCCCGTGCAATTGAGGGCGACGATGTAGAAGTAACTCGTGTAAATGCGGAAATGCTGCACAACACAGATGACGTACGCAAAACGTTTAGCCGTGATCAGCAATTTGATCGGCTGTTTTCACAGCGTGGGCAAACAATGACGTACACCATCGTGGACGAGGTTAATTTTGACCCTCGTGCAAAGGCAGCAATTCGCACATGTATGGATGACATGCAAGGGCGCGACCTAACAATCATTACAACCAACGAGGTTGAGCAGATTGACCGTGGCATTCGTAGCCGTGCAGAAATTGTTACTGTGCCAATCGTTACCCCAGACGTATTTGTGCCCTATGCACAAAAAATTCTGGTTGCAGAGGGTGTTGTTATGTGCGATGTACTAGTGGAAAAAGTCCTCGAAAACGCACATGTACGTGACAAGGTTGGAGGTAATCGCGCTTACTACAAAGCGTTGGATGATCTCATCTACGAAGCAAATCAAGCGTAAAGTTAATCGACACTCTTGCCCGCCTAAGTAACTAGCGCGGGCTTTTTTACGTCCATAAAAATGAGTGTCGATTTAATCTACGCATGAGCATTGCCGGCAACGTACTTGTAAAGCGTCTCCCTGCTAATGCCGTACTTGGCTGCAACCTTAGTTTTGTTCGCCCCTAACACCGTGGCATCAGCAATCATCTGTGCAATGGTTGCTGGATCAGTGATTTTTTTCTGACGACCACGATACACACCACGCAGCTTTGCTTTTGAAATACCTTCACGTTGGCGATCACGTATTAGCGTTCGTTCGTATTCAGCAAAAGCACCCAACATACTCAGCATCAACTTGTCCATTGGGTCAGTGCTGTCGCCGCCCTTAAACGTCTTACCTTCTTTGACGAACTCCACAGACAGGCCTCGTGCTGTAAAGTTTTCCACCAGTTGTAGCAAATCACTCAAGCTTCGCGCCAGCCTGTCCATTGAATGCACTACGACAACACTGCCCTCGGGCCAATTGCCTGCAAGTAATGCTTGAAGCTGTGGGCGGTCTGTGTTTTTGCCTGATGCTTTATCTGTGAAGGTGACTGTTAATTGTTGCCCGTCGAGTTGGCGCTCAGTGTTTTGGTCTGCGCTACTTACTCGCACGTAGCCAATGCGGATTGGATTTTGGGTTTGTTGCATGTGTTGCTCAGGTTGTTTGTGTCAACCCAAGTCTGGACATGTCTTGACAAGGTGTCGATCTATTTGTTTTGGGACTTAAAACTGACAGGTCTTAGCTGTGGCGTTAGGGCAAACTCAAACTCGACATTTATAGGCTTGCACTTGACGTGCAATCCAACTCATTGCATTTGTTACTCACTGCCGTTCGCACAAATCACAACTCGTAGAGTTTTTTATTTGAACTGATTTGAAGTATTTTTCTTACTCATCACTAGGGAACTCATGCCATGCCCTGTTACGGGCATGACAAAAGTAAACCCATCGCTGAGGTGTACACATTCAATACGACACAACTTGCAAGAGCAAGATTAGGCAGGTTTTGCGATATTCCTTTGACGTGCCAGCCTACGCTGTGCGTTCCTTTGCTGTATTGATAGCTACAGGACACATGTGGGTTAATTTTTATGGCACCCCACTCACTTTATTTGGCACACGTTTTACATGTGCCGTGCCGCATTACTGCGTCACCAACCGTTACAACATTGCAAACGTCAACGCTGTGGGCGTTGCATTTAAGGCGTCCAGTACTCAACTGGATGGTGCAATGAGGCGAACAGCAAGAGGTTCATTTGCTTACCGTCACACATCAGAACGGATTCCACAGCACTATTGCATTCGGCGTGCCAACCTTTATTCCTTGCTTGTAAAAGTATTTATCCCACGTTGAATTTGTATTGGCAAATCTGGTTTTGGCTAAGGCCGTTGTTTTTCAGTGCCTGATCGCCATTTTTTCTGATCGACTTCGTGCAAGGCCATGTTCAGACTGAAGACTTCCTAAACAACTCAATGGAGTAAACAAATGGCAGTCTTATCAGCACTCAAACTCGTAACAGCTACTCGTGTCGCAGTAGCAAATCCAGTGGCAGTTCGCCGCGCAAAACTTGTGACAAAACTGCAAGACCAATTGCGTTTGGTTGAAGCCTACCAAGCAGGACGCAACTACATTGCTACACGTCTTAAAAACGTGACCGATGCAGAGACAGGTGAACGCAAAACGATTGAACTGCCCAAGAAGGTACGTCAGTGGTTTTGGACCAACGAAAGTGGCAAGGTCAACTTGCACATCAAGTACGGTCAAAACGTACTCGCACTGAATGGCAAAAACGCGACGGCCATTGAGCTGTTGAACATGGATGAACTCGCTAGTGTGCTTAAGAGCTTGCAAACCGCAGTGATGGACGGTGAGTTGGACAAGGCCATCGAAGCTGCTTGCGAGACAACCAGCAAGAGCTTTGCCAAGTGACGCGACAGGGGGTGGTGCTTAACGCATCGCCCCCGTATTATTTGGAGATCACCATGTATCAATATGAAGCAGTCGTTCGCGTGGGCACTCAAATGCTCAAAACACGCATCTATGCAGCCAATACGTTTGACGCCAAGAACTTGTTGCAACGTCAGTATGGCAGTCACAACTTGGTGGGTTTTGTTTATCAGGTGCATTGACCATGAACAAGTTTGACCCCACCCAACTCAGCAACTTCATCGGCACGGAGAAGTACTACCGCATCAACCCCTGCACAGTGCTAACAGATGGCACCAAGTACTTGGCTGAAGAAGCAGGTGCGTACTGGTTGATGGATGCCATCGCCAGCTACTTGCCACAGTTCACAGGCAAAGAGGATTTCATTGTTGCCAAGTTGGTTCGTGCTGGTATCGCAGCGCAGCTAACACTGGATGATGGCA
>Ga0228700_1001013_pt1 | contig 20500 bp, 17 predicted proteins | sample McNCre317_Aug_MG_FD_178019 | JGI IMG/M metagenome (GOLD analysis project Ga0228700, IMG submission 178019) | Freshwater microbial communities from McNutts Creek, Athens, Georgia, United States - 3-17_Aug_MG | ecosystem: Environmental > Aquatic > Freshwater > Creek | place: USA: Georgia...
TACGGCCTGTCTGCGCTGTGGGGCCAAGGCGATGCCGTGGCCAAAGGCACGCTGCTGATCCTGGTGCTCATGAGCATGGGCTCTTGGTACGTGATCTTCACCAAGTTCGCTGAGCAAGCCAAACTCAACAAACAAGCCAAGGCCGCGCAAGACTCCTTCTGGTCTGCCAACACCGTGGCCCAGGGCAAAGACACCCTGGAAGAAGGCTCGGCCTTCCGCTTCATTGCAGAAAAAGGCCTGGAAGGCGCCTCCAAGCACACCGGTCTGCTGGGCGCGGTCGACTTCAACGAATGGGTCACCATGAGCATCCAGCGCGCCATCGGCAACGTGCAAAGCCGCATGCAAGACGGCCTGGCTGTCTTGGCCACGGTCGGCTCTACAGCACCGTTCGTTGGTCTGTTCGGTACCGTCTGGGGCATCTACCACGCCCTGGTCAAGATCGGCATGTCCGGTCAGGCTTCGATCGACAAAGTCGCTGGCCCCGTGGGTGAAGCCCTGATCATGACCGCCATCGGTCTGGCGGTCGCTGTGCCTGCAGTGTTGGGCTACAACTTCCTGGTGCGCCGCAACAAAGCTGTGATGGAACAAGTCAACGCCTTTGGCTCTGACCTGCACGCTGTGCTGCTCGGCTCGGCCAAGAAGTAAATCCCTTCGCTTTGGCGGTGGCAGCACCGCCCAAGCGATCACAGGAGGAGCCAACATGGCCATGAACGTAGGCGAAACCGATGACGAGATCATCGGCTCCATCAACACCACCCCGCTGGTGGATGTGATGCTGGTGCTCTTGATCATCTTTTTGATCACGATCCCGGTGGTGACCACCTCCATCAAGGTGGACTTGCCCAAAGAGAAAAACGTGGTGCGCGAGACCAAGCCCGAGAACGTGATCATCTCGGTGGACCGTGCAGGGGGAATCTACCTGTACGACACCAAGATCAAGAACAGCACGGACTTGCTCGAACGCATGAAGAAGTTCTCGGTGATGACACCTCAGCCCGAGGTGCAGATCCGGGGCGACGGCCAAAGTGATTTCGAGTCGGTGGGTCGCGTGATGTACGCGGTGCAGCGTGCTGGCATCACCAAGGTGGGCTTCATCACAGAGCCGTCTGGCAACTGACAGGAGCAAGACATGGGAATGAATGTAGGAACAAGTGCCAGCGACGAGCCGGAAGTGATGATCGACATGAACACCACGCCGCTGATTGACGTGATGTTGGTGCTCTTGATCATGCTGATCATCACGATCCCGGCGCAGCTGCATGCGGTGAACCTGGACATGCCACTGCCTACGAATGCGGCCAAGAAGGTCGATCCGGTGGTGATCAAGATCGATGTGGATGCAGGCAGCGTGATCAACTGGAACGGCAAGCCGGTAGGCAGCCGTGCAGAACTCGAAGCCAAGCTGACGGAGGCGGCCGCTCAACAGCCACAGCCGGAGCTGCACATCCGCTCGCACGCGAAGGCGAAATACGAGGCGGCAGCGGCTGTGATGGCCAGTGCGCAGCGCATTGGGCTGACCAAATTGGGGATCGTGGGCTCTGAGCAGTTTGTCAACTGAGCCCGTCCCACCAAGTTGTTGAGTACGTTTCTTCCAAGGAAACCTTCAGGCCCCCTCCCTCACGGGTGGGGGCATTTTTTTGAATTAACATTGCTCGAACTGTGAGAGACGTGAATGGCCAAGGCTGAACCTGAAAAGCGCAAGATACAAATGGCGGACATTGCCCGCTTGGCAGGCGTGTCGACCGCGACAGTTTCACGTGCCCTCAATGGCAGCGCGCTGATCAACGAAGAAACACGCTTGCGCATCATCGAGCTGGCACGTTCACTCAATTACACGATCAACCTGGGCGCGCAAAACCTGCGCAAGGGTGACAACACCACCATCGGCGTGGTGATCCCTTATTACCCCGCCAACCGTCAAAGCATCTCCGATCCTTTCTTTCTGGGCATGCTCGGTAGCCTGGCCGATGCCCTGACGGATCGCCAGTACGACATGCTGCTGTCGCGCGTCGATGCCGACCATCTTGAGCGTATTTCTGCCTTGTACGACTCGGGTCGTGTGGGCGGCATCATCGTGATCGGTCAGTGGGGCCACCATGACCAGCTCAATGAACTGGCGCGCCAGCGGCTGCCATTTGTGGCCTGGGGCGCGCAATTGCCCAACCAGTTGTATTGCAGTGTGGGTGGCGACAATGCCAGCGGCGGTCAATTGGCCACCGAACATTTGCTGGGCCTTGGCCGCAAGCGGATCGCCTTCATGGGCGAGAAATCTTTGCCCGAGCCTGAAAAACGCCATGCGGGTTACCAAAAGGCCCTGCGCAAGGCCGGTCTGAAGACAGATCCTGCGCTGTACATCCCCTCCTCATTCGCTCCGCTGGGTGCGCAAGAGGCTTTGCGGGTGCACCTGGACCGCCATGGCTTGAATTTTGATGCCATCGTGGCGGCCAGTGACCTGATCGCCATCAGCGCATTGGGGGTGTTGCGTGAGCGTGGCTACAGCGTTCCGGACGATGTGAGTGTGGTGGGCTACGACGATGTCGAACCCGCAGCGCACAGCTTTCCACCGCTGACCACGGTGCGTCAGCCGCTGGACTTGGCGGGCGCCCATCTGGTGGACTGCTTGTTGCGTATCATGGCCGGTGAAAAACCCGAGTCGGATTTGTTACCCACGACCCTGGTTGTGCGCGACTCAACGAAGGCGATCTGACCGCATCTCAAAGCGCTGCGGCGCTTGGCCTGCCGCACCATCTTGCCGTTCGCCGGTGATGACCTGACCGCAGCTGCCGGCTTGCACTTGGCCCAGCCAGGTGGCCGCGATGCGCTGGCCATCGCGGGATTCTTCCATGGTGAATTCGCCACCCTCGATGTCGGCGACCACCGCAAAGTGCTGGGGGTTTTGCATCAGCGCACCGCGCAAGCTGCCTTCGTGCTCGGGGTGTGGGCGCAGCAGCAGTGTCCACGGCATGCTTTGACCGGCCAATTCCACGCGCCAAGTTCCGATGAGCTGTTCGGCGGTGATTTCTTCAGCGGCGCAGCCGGGGGCTGACGGCGCGGTGCTGCATGCCGACAGGCTGGCCAGACAGAGGCCCGTGATCCAGCAAGCCCATGTGCGTGAGGGTTTCATGGTTTGGCCTCTGCGGCAGAGTCGGCCGCCCGCTTGGCAAACTCGGCGCGCAAAGCACGGAGTTTTTCTCGCGGGTCTTCCTTGGTGGTGTTTTCGTCCAGGCGCATTTCGGCAATGAAGCGGCTGGGCAAGGCGGCGACCATTTCGCGGCCTTTTTTGCGGCGTTTGGTCCAGCTCACGGCCAAGCTGCGCTGTGCGCGGGTGATGCCCACATACATCAGTCGGCGCTCTTCCTGCAGGCGCAGCAAAATGCCTTCGCTCATCGGGCCGTCGGCTTGGCCCGAAGGCGAATCGTCGTCGCCCAGCTTGAAGGGCAGCAGCCCTTCGTTCACGCCCACCAGCATCACATGCGGCCACTCCAGACCCTTGGAGGCATGCAGCGTCGAGAGCGTGACCACGTTCTGGTCTTTCTCGCGTTCGCTCAGGGTGGAGATCAGCGAGATGGTTTGGGCCACGTCCAGCAGGCTCTTGGTCTCGGTGGTCTCCGCGCCGGTGGCGTCTTCGATCTCGCCACCGCAGCGCCCGGCCATCCAGTCGCAAAACTCCAGCACATTGGTCCAGCGGGCCGAGGCCACTTTTTCGTTGTCTTCGCCGTCATACAAGTGCTGCTCATAGCCGATTTCCTTGAGCCACTCCAGCAAGAAAGCCAGCGCATCCGTTTTTCCCAAAGTGTGGCGGGCACGGTGCTCCAGGTCGTTGATGTAGCGGCCAAACTCGTGCAGACCGTCCACGGCGCGGGTGTTCACCGCGCTCGGCAGGCTGCCCGCAAACAGCGCCTCGAACAAACTCAGTTTGTACTGCGTGGCAAAGGTGCCCAGTTGGCCCAGCGTCTGGTGGCCAATGCCGCGTTTGGGGCTGGTGATGGCGCGCAAAAACGCTGGGTCGTCGTCGTTGTTGATCCACAGGCGGAACCAGGCGCACAAGTCCTTGATCTCGGCCTTGTCAAAAAAGCTCTGCCCGCCTGAGACCTTGTAGGGGATGTTGGCGCGGCGCAGGGCTTGCTCAAACGGCCGGGCCATGTGATTGGCGCGGTAGAGGATGGCAAAGTCCTTGAATTCGCGGTGCTTGGACGGGTTGATCTGGCCGCCTCGAATCGACTGGATGCGGGCAATCGCCCGGTCGGCCTCATGTTCTTCGTTGACCGCATCGACCACACGCACCGGCTCGCCCTCGCCCAGCTCCGAAAACAGCGTTTTGGGGAACAGCTTGGGGTTGGGCTGGATCACATTGTTGGCCGCCCGCAAGATGGCGCTGGTGGAGCGGTAGTTCTGCTCCAGCTTGATCACCTTCAGATTCGGAAAGTCTTGCGGCAGGCGCTTGAGGTTGTCCAGTGTCGCGCCGCGCCAGCCGTAGATCGACTGGTCGTCGTCGCCCACCGCCGTGAAGCGACCGCGTTCACCCACCAGGTGTTTGAGCACTTCGTATTGCGTGGCGTTGGTGTCCTGGTACTCGTCCACCAGCACATGGCCCATCTTGGCCTGCCAGCGCTCGCGCACTTCCGGGAACTCGGCCAGCAGCTTGAGCGGCATGCCGATCAGGTCGTCAAAGTCCACGCTTTGGTAGGCGAGCAAACGCTCTTCATACATCGCCATGATGCGGGCGATCACGCGGGCGTTGTCGTCAGGCGCTTGGGCGGCCGCCTGCTCGGCGTTCAGGCCCATGTTCTTCCACAGACTGATGGTCCACTGCCACTGGCGGGCCGTGGCCGCGTCGGTGGTGCCACCGCAGTCTTTCAGGATGCTGGTCACATCGTCCGCGTCCATGATGCTGAACTGGGGTTTGAGACCCAGCACATGGCCGTCTTCGCGCATGATGCGCACGCCCAGTGCGTGGAAGGTGCAGATCACCACATCTTTGGCCGCACGGCCAATCAGCTGCTTGGCGCGCTCGCGCATTTCGGCGGCGGCCTTGTTGGTGAAGGTGATGGCCGCGATGCGCTTGGGCTCCAGCCCGACATCGATCAAGCGGCCGATCTTGTGCGTGATCACCCGCGTTTTGCCCGAGCCTGCGCCCGCCAAGACCAGGCAGGGGCCCTGAACATAGTTCACGGCTTCAAGTTGGGCGAAATTCAGACCGGCGGACATGAGGAACTTGAGATCATCGGAGCAAAGCCGACCATCATAGCGGCCCGGGCGCCGGGTTTTGATCCCTTGACGGGTGGCGCGGTGGGGACCATGTCGGTCTGGCGACGGGGTGCTCGTTGTGGGGCGGCGACAATAAGGCCATGCTTGAAGTTTTGCGCATCACATTCCCGTTTTTCGCTCTGGTTTTGTGCGGCTATGCCGCCGCACGCAAAGGCCTGTTGCCACTGGAGGCGATTCCCGGTCTGAATGGCTTCGTGCTGTTTTTTGCCTTGCCGTGCATGTTGTTCCGCTTTGGCGCCAGCACGCCGATTGCGCAATTGCTGGATGTCGGCGTTTTCTTCACCTATTTGTTCTGTGCGCTGGCCATGGTGGCTTTCACGATCAGGGTCAGTTTGAACCCGCGCATCCGTTGGAATGACGCCTCTTTGGGGGCGCTGGTCGCGGCGTTTCCCAACACCGGTTTCATGGGCGTGCCGCTGCTGGTGGCTTTGTTGGGGCCCGCCGCTGCGGGGCCTGCCATCGTGACCATTCTGGTGGACATGGTGGTGACCACGTCTTTGTGTGTGGCGCTGTCCCGCATGGATGCAGCGGGTGAGCATGGCGCTGCCGTGGCCGCCCGCAAGGCGCTGGCGGGTGTGGTGCGAAACCCCATGCCCTGGGCGATTTCGCTGGGCGGAGCATTCTCGTTCTGGAACTTGGAGTTGCTCGGTCCTGTGGCCAAAACCGTGGGTCTGCTGGCGGATGCGGCTTCACCCGTGGCGCTGTTCACCATCGGTGCAGTGCTGGCCCGCTCCCAAATGCTGGCGCACCAGTGTCCACATGGGCCGCTACGGGCAGGCGATTATTGGCCGGTGGCCCTGATCAAGCTGCTGCTTCATCCGCTGTTGGTTTTTGCGGTCGCTACGGCGGCGATCCGTTGGGGTGTGCAGATTGACCCATTTGCTTTCATGGTGATGGTCCTGGTGGCCGCTTTGCCCAGCGCCAGCAATGTGTCGCTTCTGGCCGAGCGTCTGGGCGCTGACAACGGGCGCATCGCCCGCATCATCCTGGTCACCACGTCGGCCGCGTTTTTGACTTTTTCTGGCGCGGTGGCTTTGATCAAGCCTTGAGGCACAGGTTCAGATCGCTTGCGGGTCCACATCCACCAGCCAGCGGATCACCCCTTTGTGCTCGGGCTGGCTGCGCAACTGGTGCAGCACGCCGTGCAGGTGCCACAGCATTTTTTGCAGGGCCATGCGTGATGGGCTTTCGAGCAGCATCTGGGCACGCTCCACATCGGCCACGCGCTGCATGCTCATGGGCACGGCGGGGTAGACGCTGACCTGCATGACCAGATCGGCCGTAGCGGGGTCGGCGCTCAATTGGGCTTCCAGCGTTTCCCGTGCGGCGTTCAGCAGGCCCTGGGCCACGTCTTGGCTGCGGGCATCTGCGCGCAGCAGGGCTTGGTGGCTAATGGGTGGCAGATCGGCGGCGGTGCGCTCGGTCAGTTCGCTGGCGGCAAAGGCCGGGTAATCGTGTTTCTTGAGCGCCTCAAACAGCGGGTGCGTGGGGTGAAAGGTCTGCACCCACATCTCGCTGGTGGCGCTTTGACTGGCTTCGCGTCCGGCGCGGCCTGCGGCCTGCATCAGCAAGGCAAACAAGCGCTCGGGCGCCCGGAAGTCGCTGGAGAACAAGGCCGTGTCGGGGTTGACCGCCGCGACCAGGGTGATCCTGCGGAAATCATGCCCCTTGGCAATCATCTGCGTGCCCACCAGGATGTCCACTTCGCCCGCGTGGACCGAGGCCAGCTGGCTTTCCAGCGCGCCTTTCAGGCGTGTGGTGTCGGCGTCAATGCGGGCGATGCGGATCGGTGAGCCGTCGGGCCGTTTGACGTGGGCCAGCAATTCGCCCAGGTGCTCTTCAAGTTGCTCGGTGCCGCGGCCAATGGGAGCAATGTCGGCATTGCCGCATTCGGGGCACGCGCGGGGCACGCGCTCGGTCAGGCCGCAGTGGTGGCAACGCAAAGTGCGGTCGATCTTGTGGAACACGCGAAAGGCGCTGCAGTGCTTGCATTCGCTTTTCCAGCCGCAGTCGGCGCAATGCAACACCGGGGCATAGCCGCGCCGGTTGAGCAGCAGCATGCATTGCTCGCCGCGTTCGACACGTTCCTGAAGGGCGGCCACCAGCGGGGCCGACAGCACGGCTTTTTTGGCCTGGTGGTTCATGTCCACGCGGCGCACTTTGGGCAGCAGCCCGGTGCCAATGCGCGAAGGCATGTGCAGCCGCAGGTAGCGGCCCCCCTCTTCGGCCGGGCGGCTCAGGCGCCAGCTTTCCAGCGATGGCGTGGCCGAAGCCAGCAGCACCTGCGCGTTTTGCAGGCGCCCCCGATACACCGCCAGGTCGCGGGCCGAATAGCGGGCACCTTCTTGTTGTTTGTAACTGGGGTCGTGTTCCTCGTCCACCACGATCAGCTTGAGGTGCGGCATGGACGCAAAAATGGCCATGCGCGTGCCCAGCACGATGCGGGCGTGGCCTGCGTGCGCGGCCAGCCAGCCCTTCAGGCGCTGTGCAGGCGTCATGCCACTGTGCATGGAGACCACGGCTTGCTCGCCAAAGCGCGCTTGCACCCGCGCTTCAAGCTGCGGGGTGAGGTTGATCTCGGGCACCATCAACAGGGCTTGGGCTTGCGGGTCGGCCTGCAGCATGCGCTCGACCGCTTGCAGGTACACCTCGGTCTTGCCGCTACCGGTGCTGCCAAACAGCAAGAAAGGGCCGCTGTGGCTTTGCATCTGCGCCAGCACGGCCTTTTGTTCATCCGACAGGGCCAGACCGGGCTGGACCTCGATGGCGACCGGTGTGGCCTGTTTTTTCAGGCGCCGCGCCAGCTGTTCGGAGCTCAGGTCGCGCAATTGCGGTGGCAAGGCCGACAAAGCCACCTCGCCCAGCGAGCGCTGGTAGTACTGCGCCGAGAACTGCACCAGTTGCCGCCAAGTGGCATCCAAAGGCGGCAGGCCTTCCAGCAAACCCGTCGCATCACGCACTGCCGAGGCGGGCATGTCTGCCGGCGCCGTCTCTGAAACACCCCACACCACGCCCAGCACCTCGCGCTTGCCAAGAGGCACGCGCACCAGCTGGCCAGGCTGTACCTCAAACGGGCAGCGGTAGCTCAGCAAGCCCCCGATCTGGCTGTGGGCGGGGGTCTGGACGGCAACGTCGATCCAGTGGTGGGTGCTCACATTTTTTCCAGTGTTTTGGCGAGATTGACGATTGTGGTGGTTATAAAAATTCTCCAAATCCAGCCTAAGTTGTTGATTTCAAAGTGCTTTGGCAGTCATCCAAAAAAACTGTGGATAACTTTGTGGAGAACCCGGGTCCGTTGCCCGCAAACCCTTGAAAATCAAGGATTTCGCTAGAATGCCCGCGCAATGTGCAGATTGAAAAAACCCTTTGAAATCAACAACTTGAAAATTCGGGTGTAGATCGAATCGGGTGTTACGAAATGTACGATCTCGCAGAAGGGAGTTTTGATTTTTGTGCATAAGTCAAGCACCCGAACGCATATATTTTCTAAAAAAATAGGGTTGGGTGCTTGATTTTTATGCTAAATCAGCTTCAGGCGGTGGCCCGCAGCTGACGTGAATGTTGGTGCACCGCTTCCACCAAGGCCGAGACATGTTCCGGCGAGGTGAACTGGCTGATGCCATGGCCTAAATTGAAGATGTGCGTGGGGCCAGTGCGTGTGGCATCCATGTGAGGCGTGCCAAAGCTGTCGAGCACGCGGCGCGCCTCTTTGGCGATCTGTTCGGGCGGTGCAAACAGCACGTTCGGATCGATGTTGCCTTGCAGCGCTTTGCCGGGGCCGCCCACTTGGCCGCCCACCAGGGCGCGGGCTCGGCCCAGGTTCATGGTCCAGTCCAGGCCCAGCACGTCGCAGTTCAGGCCTGCCATTTCGGGCAGCCACAGGCCGCCGCCTTTGGTGAACACGATGCTCGGGATGCGCTGGCCGTTGTGCTCGGTTTTGAGCTGGCTCAGCACGCGGGCTGTGTAGGCCAGGCTGAATTCCTGGAAGGCGCCGTCGGCCAGTACACCGCCCCAGCTGTCGAAAATCATGGCCGCTTGCGCGCCCGCTTCGATTTGGGTGTTCAGGTACAGGGCCACGGCATCGGCGTTGATTTCCAGAATGCGGTGCATCAGGTCGGGGCGGCTGTACATCAGGCTCTTGACCTGGCGGTAGTCGTCCGAGCCCTTGCCTTCGACCATGTAGCAGGCCAGCGTCCAGGGGCTGCCCGAAAAACCGATCAGCGGCAAACGGCCGTTCAGCGCTTTGCGGATCGAGGTCACGGCGTCGAACACATAGCGCAGCTTGTTCATGTCGGGCACAGCCAGCTCGGCCACAGCGGCTTCGTCGCGCACGTTTTTGGCAAAACGCGGGCCCTCGCCCTGGGCGAACGACAGGCCCAGGCCCATCGCATCGGGCACGGTGAGGATGTCGCTGAACAAAATGGCGGCGTCAAAGGCGTAGCGCTCCAGCGGCTGCAAAGTCACCTCGGTGGCGTAGTCGACGTTGGTGGCCAGGCCCATGAAGCTGCCGGCCTTGGCGCGGGTGGCGCAGTACTCAGGCAAATAGCGGCCTGCCTGGCGCATCAGCCAGATGGGGGTGTGATCGGTGGCTTGGCGCAGGCAGGCGCGCAAGAAAGTGTCGTTGGCCAATGGGGCGAATGAAGAGGAAGAAGGGCTTGTGCTCATGCCTCGATTGTCGCAGGACTGCCCGTGCCTTCACCCGGCACTGCCCGGCAGGACCGGGCAGTCGTGCTCACAAACCCCGCAGGGCCTGCTGCACCTCGGCCACCGAGGGCAATTCGGACAGCAGCACCGGCGCACGGCCAGGCGCGTACAGGGCATAGACCGGCACGCCGCTGCGGCCCAAGGCGGTCAGCGCCTGGGTGATGGCCGCATCGCGGCGCGTCCAGTCGGCGCGCATCAACACCACCTGGCGGGCGTCAAAGTCGGCCAGCAGACCCGCATCGGCCAGCGTGGTTTTCTTGTTGTACTGGCAAGTTACGCACCAGGCGGCGGTGAAGTCCACAAACACGGGGCGCCCTGCAGCCAGTTCGGACTGCTGGCGGGCTTCGGACCAGGTTTGCCAGCGGGGCACTGTCTCGTTGCTGGTTGCTTGGTTGGAGGGCGCTTCACGCAAGGCGGCTGGCAGCACGCTGACCGCCAGCCATGCGAGGGCGGCCCAAGCCAGCGCGCTCAACACCCAGCGGGCGCGGCCCTGCAAACCCCAGGCCCAAGCACCAAACGCCACGCACAGCAGCGCCGCCAGCAGGCCACTGGCACCGTCAATGCCGGTTTGCTGACCCAGCACCCACAGCAACCAGATCACGGTGGCGAACATCGGGAAAGCCATGGCCTGACGGAACACCACCATCCAGGGCCCCGGCTTTGGCAAGGCCTGGGCCACAGCGGGCCAGAAGCTGGCCGCCAAGTACGGCAAAGCCATGCCCATGCCCATGGCGACAAAGACGGCCAAGGCCTGCCATGCGGGCAAGGCGATGGCCAAGCCCAGCGATGTGCCCATGAAGGGGGCGGTGCAAGGCGAAGCCACCGCCACCGCCAGAACGCCCGACAGACCGGCGTTGACCGTGGCGTGGCGGCTTTGCCAGCCCGCCAGGCGGCTGGGGACCATCTGGCCGAATTCAAAAACGCCGGCCAGGTTCAGGCCGAGCAAGGTGAACAGCAAGGCCAGACCCGCGACCACAGCCGGTGATTGCAGTTGAAAGCCCCAGCCCAGCTGCTCGCCCGCGGCGCGCAGGCCCAAGAGCAGCCCGCCCAGCAACAAAAACGAGAGGACCACGCCAGCGGTGTACGCCAGACCCGCTGCGCGGTGTTCTGCCCGGCCATGGCCGGGTTGGGCAAAGCCCAGCACCTTGATGGCCAGCACCGGAAAGACGCAAGGCATCAAATTCAGCAGCAAGCCTCCGACAAAGGCGCCCAGAACGGCCAAGACCACGCTGCCCCAGCTGCCGCTCTTGGGCGTCGGGGCTTTGGCGTTGTCTTCCAGGGCTTTAGCCAAAGCGGGTGACACGCTGGCGCTAGAACTGGCTGTGGCCAATGCCGGCCAGGCGCCTCTGACTGCCGCGCTCACCTCCACAGCCGGTGCGCGCGGGGCCGATTCGGGGCCCGCAGCGATCACCCACGTCATCTGGGTCGGGCTTTCGCTGCGCTCATCGGAGACGGGCATCTGGGCCGTCCATCGTGCGCCTTGCCAGCTTTGTGTCCAGGTTTGGCCTTGCGCGGCCGCGTTGTTCACCACATTGGCCGTGACCGGAAACAGGCTCAGGGTTTGACCGCGCCACGCATTGGGCAGGGCTTCGATGCTGAGCGTCATGGTGCGCCCATCGGCCGAGACGGTGGCCTGGTGTGCGCCCGCAAGGGTTTGCGGGCTTTGCTTTTGTGCCGCGGCAAACAAGTCCCCATGCAAGGCGGTGGCGCCTTGTGCTGGCAAGCTCAGCTCAAACCGACCTTCTTGTGGAATGCATTCCTGGCGACAGACCAGCCATTCGGCCTGCAGCTGGATTTTCACAGGGCCCACCACGGGCGCTTTGAAGTCGGGGCCGACCGTGACCGGCACGGGCAACACGACCGAGCCTTCGTAGCCATAGTTGGCCAGGGTGCCGATCGGGATCTTCTTGGGCAATGGCCAGGCGATCTCGCCCGCTTGCAGGCCCGTGGGCAGTTTCCATTGCAGCCGTGTGGGCAGGCCCGAGTCGCCCGGGTTTTGCCAATAGGTGTGCCAATGCGGCTGGTGCTGGATGTGCAGGCCCAACCAGAATGTTTGCCCGGCCTGGATGCCTTGCGGTGCATGGGCCAACAGCTCGGCACGGACTTGGTCTGTTTTGACCGTGGCGCCGGGCACCTGGGCATGAACGCCCGTGGCCAGCCCGCACACGAGCGCAGCGATGCCCCAAGCCAATGAAAGGCGCAGGGCGCGCAAAGCAGACAGGATCAAGGTGAAGCAGTTCAACATGTCAGGACCAAGCGCCGCCGTGACCAGCGCGCTTCATGGAAAGTGGCACTGTACACCGAGGGGCCGAGCTCCATTAAGATGCGGGCATGCATACCCCTCGCCGTTTTTGGGCCGATCTGACCACCACCGACTTCGCCAAGCTGGCGCTGGAGCGCACCATTGCGGTCTTGCCCGTGGCCGCGACCGAGCAGCATGGGCCGCATTTGCCGCTGTCGGTGGACACCGATCTGGTGGACGGGGTGGTGGCCGCCAGCTTGCCGCATTTGCCCGTCGATTTACCGGTCTTGTTTCTGCCGACGCAGGCGGTGGGCTTCAGCCCTGAGCACGCCCGCTTTCCCGGCACCTTGACCCTCAAGTCCGAAACCATCGTGCGTTTGTGGACCGACATCGGCGAGTCGGTGGCCGCCAGCGGCGTGCGCAAACTGGTGCTGTTTAATGCCCATGGCGGGCAAGTCAGCGTGATGGACTTGGTGGCGCGGGACCTGCGGGCGCGTCTGGACATGCTGGTTTACAGCGTGAGCTGGTTCAACCTGCCCTTGCACGATGCACAAGGCCAGAACGTGAACGCCTTGTTCAGCCCTGAAGAGCACCGCTTTGGCGTGCATGCCGGGGATGTGGAGACCTCCATGATGCGCGCCTTGAGACCAGAAGTGGTGTGCATGGACGCAGCGCAAAATTTCCGTTCGAGCTCGCAAGACCGCGCCGAGCGGTTTGACATTCTTGGCAATGGCCGCAGCGCCAAGCTGGGCTGGCAGATGCAGGATTACAACCCGCAAGGGGCTGCGGGGAATGCGGCTGCGGCGACCGTTGAAAAAGGGCAAGCCTTGCTGGATGCGGCGGGCCGTGCCTTGGCTCAATTGCTGGTGGAGGTGGACCAATTGTCGCCGGACACTTTGCGGCAGCAGACCGCCTGATCGTTTTCAGAGCGCAGCGTGGGCTCAGAAGGTGGGCAGGACCAGCTCGCACTGATCACGGCTGACGCTGCGCGGGCATTCGCGTGTGGTGTCCAGGCAGCCCCCTTCGGCATAAACGCCTTTGGCGTCGCGCATGCGCAGCATGTGCTCCAGCACCCTGTGCGTGGCTTGCGGGTCGGCCAGGGTTTGGGCCACGCGCTGATCGACCACGTTCTCGTCCATTTGCAGCAGGCCTTGGGCGTCGGTGTGAACGCCATCACGCCAGTGGTAAATCTCGATGGCTTTGGATTCGAGGGTGAAGGGCTGGTCGCGTTTCCAGAAATTGCTGAACAGGCCGCCGCCCAGGTAGATCACCCAGGAGCCTTCGTAGCCCATGACATCCGATGAGCGTTCGTCGGGGTTGCGAAACCACAGCCGGTCACCCGGCACGTAATAGCGTGCAGGCAAGGGCTGGTCCATGCTGCCGTACTCGACCAGGAACACGTCGTGGAACTGGCCTGAGCGGATGGCGTGGATTTCGTTGATGGCTTGCAGTTGGTCCAGCAAGTCAGGGTGGTGGATTTGCAACTCCTGTGCAATGCCCAGCAAGATCACGTATTCGGTGGCGCGGTAGCAGGAAAAGTCGTAGAGCTTGCCGGTGGCCTCGGGTTGCGTGGCGGCGATCAGCGCATCGATCAGGCAACGCCCTGGCTTGAGTGTGAAGCCCCGATCTTCGTCGTATTGCCAGTGCTCTTCGGGGCGTTCGGCCGCTTCGGTTTTGAAGGCCAGCGCTGTTTTGCGTGCGGCCAGCGTCATGTTGCGGCGCACGCGCACATGCGAGGCCAAAGCCTCCAAACTGGCAAAACTGAAGCGCAGCGGCGATCCCAGCAGGGCGATCAGGATTTCGCGCTCCAGCGCGCACGGATCGGATGCCAATGCCGCATGGCCCAAGTGCTGGTGCAAGGCCATGGTGTCGTGCCCTGGCATCCAGGCTGCCTGGATCTCAGGCCGCAGGGTCAGCACCCAGCAAGAGCCCTCCTGGGTGTGCAGGGGGAAGCTCTGAATGCAGTCTTCCAATTGATAGCCAGCAAGCCACTGCGTCCATGGCCTTGCGGTGTCGCGGGCATGGTTCTGGGGCTCGCAAGGCAGCTGGATACCGCCTTCTGGCAACTCAAGCGCCGCATGGGCGGCATAGGCATTCATGTGACCATTGTGCCTAGAAGATGCCGCGGGTTTTCTAGGGAATTACGAGGTGTTTTCAGGCGTAAGTCACCCAATCGCGGTGCTCGTCCGAGTCCAGATGCGGCAGCGTGTTGTAGGTCAGCAGTGTGTGCCGTTTGGGGTTGAACACGAATTCGGTCAGCGCGGTGTTGCGGATGCGCAGGTTCAGCTCGATCGTGGTTTCGGCGGGCGCACCCAAGATGCGACCGACGGCGGTCGAGATGGGGCCACCGCTGGAGACGATCATCACATCCCCCGAATGGTTTTGCCGGACATGGTCAAGCGCCGCCTCGATGCCGCCCACAAAATCGGCGTAGCTGGGCATGCCTTGGGGTTGTGTGCGGCCAGCCATCCAGGCTTGCAGTGCATCGCGCAGCAGCCGGAAGTGGTGCCGGTACAGCTCGGGTGTGTCGGGTTTGGCCAGGGGCGCGGGGTGGATCGCTTCGATCAGCGCATGGCTGTCGTATTCGTTCAGGCCCGGCCAGACCTCGGGCGTGTGCGGCAGGTCGGCGCCTTGGGCGATGCCCTCCCAGGTCTGGCGGTGGCGTTTGAGGCTGCCCATCAGCACCGCCTCGATCGGGCGGCTTTGCAGCTGGGGCCGGAGGTATTTCCCCAGGCGCACCGCTTGTTGGTGGCCCAGCGGGCTCAGTTGATCGTAATCATCGGCCCCGAAAGAGGCTTGTCCGTGGCGGACCAAATAAAGCGTTCCCATGGGCTGCATTGTGCGCAGCCCGATCGTTCAGGCCTGTCGCTGGGGTGATTGGCTCACAGCGTGACCGAACCGGTGATGCAGCTGACCACATCGCCGCCGACCCAGACTTGGCCTTGCGCGTCTTGCGACAGGAAGACCTGGCCGGCACGGCCCAGCACGGTGCCTTGCCGTGCGCTGTATTGGGCGGGCATGTGCCCGTCGGCCATCAGCCATTGCGCCAGCGACGCGTTCAGGCTGCCGGTGACGGGGTCTTCGGCGATGCCCACGGGGGCGGCAAAAGCACGCACCTCCAGATCGGTCGGGTCCTGGGTGATGCTGGCGTGCGCTTGGGCAAAGGCTCGGGCTTCTCGGTTGGCACGGCGGATCAGGCCTGTGCCGGGTGCTTGCCGCCGGGCGGCCACGCCGACTTTGGTGCCCAGCTGTTTGAGCGCGCCATGGTCGGGCGTCAGGGCCAACACGGTGTCGACCTCGTCCACCAGCAAGCACAGCCAGTGGGGGCCGTTGTTCAGGTGTTGCGAGGCGATGACTTCCGATGCGTTCAGGCCCAAAGCGGCCAACACCGCGCTCAGTTGATCAGGGGCGATGTCGCTGCGCTGCAGGGGCGGCGCGGCAAAGGCCCAGCGCGTGCCGTTGGCCGCCAGTGTGACCAGGCCCACGCCGCACTCTTGCACTAAGCGGCCTGCTTGCTGCGCTTGTCCACCGGCTTGGAGCCAGGCGTGGGCCGTGCCCAGCGTGGGGTGCCCGGCAAACGGCAATTCAGCGCCTGGTGTGAAGATGCGCACACGGTAGTCGGCACCACCGGCGCGGCCTTCGGGCGTAGGGGGCAGCACGAAGGTGGTCTCGCTCAGTTGCGTCCATGCGGCAAAGGCCTGCATCTGCGCATCGCTCAGGCCTTCGCCATCGAGCACCACCGCCAGCGGGTTCCCCAGGAAGGCGGTGTCAGTGAACACGTCCACTTGCTGGAAGGCGCGGGCTTTCATCGTGAAGTCCTGTCGACGGAGGTGGTCAGAGCGATTCGCGAATGGCTGCGGCCAGGGCGGCCATGCCAGTGTTGATCTGCTCCACGGTGGCGGTCACAAACGACAGGCGCAGCGTGCTTTCGTTGGCGTCTTGCGCATAGAAGGCAAAGCCAGGCACAAAAGCCACGCCTTTGTCGACGGCCTTTTCCAGCAGTGGCACGGCTTTGAGGCCTTTGGGCAGTTGCACCCACAGGAACATGCCGCCCACCGGGCGGTTCCACGTCAGGCCCAGGCCCGCCATTTCGCGATCGAGCGCGGCCAGCATGGCTTCGCATTGCTGTTTGTAGAGCGTACGGATGGTGGGCACATGGCGGTCGATGAAGCCGTCCTTGAGCACTTCGGCCACCACGCGTTGGTTGAAGCTGGGCGTGTGCAGGTCGGCCGCTTGTTTGGCCTGCAGCAGTTTGGGGTAGAGCGCCTTGGGCGCGACCAGATAGCCCAGGCGCAAACCGGGGGCCAGGATCTTGGAAAACGAGCCGAGGTACACGCTGCCTTTGGGGTGGCGCGAACTCAGCGAGGGCGCGGGCGGCGCGTCAAACCACAGGTCGCCGTAGGGGTTGTCTTCGATGATGGGCAGGCCGGTCTCGATGGCCACCTGAGCCACGGCAGCCCGGCGCTCTTCGGTCATGGTGCGGCCAGTGGGGTTCTGGAAATTGGGCAGCAGGTACACAAAGCGGGCCTTGTCGGCCCCGGTGCCGACTTTGGCGCGCAGGTCGGCGGCGTCCACGCCGTGGTCGTCGCTGTCCACGCTTACCACAGTGGGCTCCATCGGGGTGAAGGCTTGCAAGGCGCCCAGGTAGGTGGGGGTCTCGACCAAAATGCGGCTGCCTGCGTCGATCAGGATCTTGGCCAGCAGGTCCAGGCCTTGCTGGCTGCCGGTGGTGATCAGCACCTGGTCGGGGCTCACGCTCATGCCTTGCTTGCGCAGGTCTTGTGCCACCCATTCGCGCAAGGGGCCGTAGCCTTCGCTGGCGGCGTATTGCAAGGCGGCTTTGCCGTCATCTTTGAGCACGCGCTCGCTGGCTTCGCGCATCGCGTCGATCGGAAATGTCAGGGGTGATGGCAGTCCACCCGCAAAGCTGATGATGCCGGGCTTTTCGGTGACTTTGAGGATCTCGCGGATCACCGAAGGGTTCATCTTTTCGGCACGGCGGGCCAGGTTCCAGTTCATCGCATGTTCTCCATTGGAAACGGTGTGTTTGATCGGGTGTTGGGGGCATGGCTTGTGCGCTGCCCCATGAAGGCGGTCGGCACCACCAGCAGGGCAAAGCCCTGTGCCATCGCATCCAGCGATTCTCCCAGCAAACGGATGGCGGTCAGCATGGCCATCAAAACGAGCGGCAATGGGGTTGGCTTCAAGTGCCGTGGGGCTTGCCAAAGGTGTGTCGTGCGGCACATGTGGAAGGCCTCAGGGCGTGCTTTGACGCAAACTGTAGAGGATCCACAGCGCTGTAGCGATCAGGGCCAAGGACATGCAGCGGTTGAACATCAACAATCTGCGGCCGTGTGCCAGCCAGTGACGCAGCAGGGAGCCTGCAAGCGCATAAGTCAGGTTGCTGGCAAAACCGTAGGCCACCATGATGGGCAGCAAGACCAGCGTGCGGGTGGTGGCGTCTTCGCGTCCGGCAACCCAGCCCGCCACGATGGCCAGGGCCAGCATCCAGGCTTTGATGTTGAGAAATTGCAGGCCCACGCCTTGGATGAACCCGACCTGCAGTTTTTGGCTGTCGGCTTGCTGCAAACTGCCGCTGTGCCACAAACGTGAAGCCAGCCAAAACAGATAGGCCGTGCCCAGCGCCACGATGCCCAGGCGCAAAGGAGGAAAGGCCACCACCAAACCGCCCAGACCTGTAGCGCACAGGGCGAACAAAATGCCCCAGCCCACAGGCACGGCACACACGAAGCGCAAGGCATGCCGCAGGCCGTGGTTGGCCGCCATGGCGGTGGACAAGGTGGTGTTGGGCCCCGGTGTGAAACTGCTCACCGTGGCGAGCACCAGCAGGGCGCTGAGTTCGGCAGAGGTCATGGGGACGGTGACCTGTTTTCAGCGTGCACTCAGGGTTTCCCAGCGCTCCAGGGCGTGCATCAGCAAGTCATCGATCTCGGTGTCGCGCTTGAACAGTTGCTGGGCCAGCCCCGGATCGCGTTGGTAAATGCTGCCATCGGCCAGCTGGGCTCGGGCATCGGCTTGCTCTTTTTCCAGAGACTCGATTTGTGCAGGCAGACCATCGAGTTCGCGTTGCTCTTTGTAGCTGAGCTTGCGGGTGGCAGCGGTGGGCACGGACGCCGATGGTGCAGCGCCAGGTGTAGCGACAGGCGCCGTGGGTGTTTGTGTGGCGTTGCGCTGCGCCGATTGCGCGGCAATGGCCTGAGCGCGTTGCGATTGTGTCAGCCAGTCCTGCACTGAGCCTTCGTATTCGCGCCAAAAGCCGGGCTGGTTCGGGGCGCTTTCGCAGGCGATGATGCCGGTGACCACGTTGTCCATGAAGGCCCGGTCGTGACTGACCAAGAACACGGTGCCCTCGTAGGTTTGCAGCAACTCTTCCAGCAACTCCAGGGTTTCGATGTCCAGGTCGTTGGTCGGTTCGTCCAGCACCAGCACGTTGGCCGGGCGCGCAAACAGGCGGGCCAGCAGCAGGCGGTTGCGTTCGCCACCTGACAAGGAGCGCACCGGTGAGGTGGCCCGGGCGGGCGAGAACAGGAAGTCGCCCAGGTAGCTTTTCACGTGCTGGCGCTTGTTGCCGATCTCGATCCACTCGCTCCCGGGGCTGATGAAGTCTTCCAGTGTGGCGTTCAGGTCGAGCGCGTCACGCATCTGGTCAAAGTAGGCGACTTCCAGCTTGGTGCCTCGGCGCACTTCGCCGCTGTCGGCTTCGAGTTCGCCCAGGATCAGTTTGAGCAGGGTGGTCTTGCCCGCGCCGTTGGGGCCCAGCAGGCCAATCTTGTCGCCGCGCAGCAAAGTGCCGGTGAAGTTCTGGATGATGGTGCTCACGGAGCCATCGGGTTGGGGGAAGCTTTTGCTCACATCGGTCAGCTCGGCCACCAGCTTGCCGCTTGGTACGCCCGAGGCCACTTCCATTTTGACGTTGCCGACTTTTTCACGGCGTGCCGCACGTTCACTGCGCAGGTTCTGCAGGCGTGTGATGCGGCTTTGGCTGCGTGTGCGGCGCGCTTCCACGCCTTTGCGGATCCAGACTTCTTCTTGGGCCAGAAGCTTGTCGGCCTTGGCCTGAATGACGGCTTCCTGAGCGAGTTGTTCTTCCTTTTGGATTTGGTATTGGGCATAGTTGCCCGGATACGGGCGCAGCTTGCCCCTGTCCAATTCCACAATGCGTGTTGCAATGCGGTCCAGAAAAGCGCGGTCGTGGGTGATGGCGATCACGCTGCCCTTGAAGTCGATCAGCAGGTCTTCCAGCCAGGTGATCGCGTTCAGGTCCAGGTGGTTGGTGGGCTCGTCTAATAAGAGGACATCCGGACGTGTGACCAAGGCTTGGGCCAAGGCCACCCGTTTGCGCATGCCGCCCGACAGTGATTGCACGATCGCTTGGGGGGCCAGCTGCAAGCGCTGAAGGGTTTCATCGACACGTTGCTCCCAGCCCCAGCCGTCCATGGATTCGATTTGGCTTTGTAGCGTATCCAGATCTCCGCGGCTGTGGGTGTAGTCCTCAATCCACTGGACCACATCGGCCAAGCCCTCGCGCACGGCTTCAAAGATGGTGTGCTCAGGCTTCAGGATGGGCTCTTGGGCCACATAAGCAATTCGGATGCCTTGCTGAACATGCAAGGAGCCGTCGTCAGGGCGCTCCATGCCTCCCAGGATCTTCAGCAGGGAGGACTTGCCTGTGCCGTTGCGGCCGATCAAGCCAATGCGTTCGGATGTTTCCAGAGAGAAGTCTGCGTGATCCAGGAGTGCCACATGGCCAAAAGCCAGCGATGCGTTCAAGAGTGTGAGTAAAGCCATGAGCCCATTATCCGGGGCACAGCTGCAAAAGTTGGCTGAAAAATTCAAAAAGCTTGTTGATGGCTAAAAAACTGTGTCATAATCGAAGGCTTCGCTGCACACAAAGCAGCTTTCGCAGGAAAGCAAATGCAGGGTGGTGAAGAAGTTTTTAGAAAGATCTGAGTGATCGAAAAAAAATTTCAAAAACTTGACGCGGCGATAAAAACTGTGTCATAATTCAAGGCTTCGCTGATCGCAGCGAGGCGAGAGCAAGGTGATGTAAGTTGCCTTGGGTTCTTTAAAAATATACAGCCGATAAGCGTGGGCGTTTGATGGTGATTGCCAAGTTCTTCGGAACTTAGCTTTAATTAGCTAACAAACGCTCATGAAGTAAAAAAGATGTGGATATCAGAAATGATGTTCGCGTCGATTCCAATTTATGAGTTGCTCGAAAGAGCGAAAAAATCAAGATCGAACTATAGAGTTTGATCCTGGCTC
>Ga0228700_1001014_pt1 | contig 20496 bp, 22 predicted proteins | sample McNCre317_Aug_MG_FD_178019 | JGI IMG/M metagenome (GOLD analysis project Ga0228700, IMG submission 178019) | Freshwater microbial communities from McNutts Creek, Athens, Georgia, United States - 3-17_Aug_MG | ecosystem: Environmental > Aquatic > Freshwater > Creek | place: USA: Georgia...
CAACATGGTGAAGATGATGAGCGAGCTGCTGGCGCAGACCGACATCATCATCCAGGGGGCTGCCAACGGCGAGCTGGAAAAGCGTGCCAACGCCGACCTGTTCGTGGGCGGCTGGAACAAGCTGGTGGTGGGCGTGAACGAGACGGTGACCAACATCGTCAACCCGCTCAACGTGACGGCCGACTATGTGGACCGCATCGCCAAGGGCGACATCCCGCCCATGATCGCCACCGACTACAAGGGCCAGTACAACCTGATCAAGCAGAACCTCAATGCCTGCATTGCGGCCACCAACGAGCAGGCCAATGCGGCCCAGGCCATCTCGCAGGGTGACACCTCGGTGGCGGTGAAGGTGCGCTCGGAGAACGACGTGATGGCCAAGAGCCTGATCAATGTCAGCAAGGCCGTCAGCGCCCTGGTGGCCGACGCCAACACCCTGTCGCAGGCCACGGTGGAGGGCCGGCTCACGGTGCGCGCCGAGGCCAGCCGCCACCAGGGTGACTTCCGCAAGGTGGTGGACGGCCTCAACCAGGTGATGGTGGCCATCAACACCCCGGTGCAGGAACTGCGCGGCGTGCTGGGCGCGATGGAAAACGGCGACCTGACGCAGACCATGAAGCAAACCTACGACGGCACCTGGGATGAGCTGAAGTCCGCCGTCAACAACATGCTGCAAAAGCTCACCCAGGTGGTGACCGATGTGAACTCGGGTGCCCAGGCCCTGGCCAGCGCCTCGGAAGAGGTGAGCGCCACGGCCCAGTCGCTGTCGCAGGCGGCCAGCGAACAGGCTGCCGGCGTGGAGGAGACCAGTGCCTCGATCGAGCAGATGACCTCCAGCATTGCGCAGAACACCGAGAACGCCAAGGTCACCGAGGGCATGGCCAGCAAGGCCGCGCAGGATGCGGCCGACGGCGGCGAATCGGTCAACGCCACGGTGACGGCGATGAAGGAGATTGCCAAGAAGATCGGCATCATCGACGACATTGCGGCCCAGACCAATCTGCTGGCCCTCAATGCCGCCATCGAAGCCGCCCGGGCCGGCGAGCACGGCAAGGGCTTTGCCGTGGTGGCAGCCGAGGTGCGCAAGCTGGCAGAGCGCAGCCAGGTGGCGGCCCAGGAAATCGGCGAAGTGGCCAGCAGCAGCGTGGAGCTGGCCGAGAAGGCCGGCAAGCTGCTGGAGCAGATGGTGCCCACCATCCGCAAGACCTCGGACCTGGTGCAGGAGATCTCGGCCGCCTCCAGCGAACAGGCCTCGGGCGTGGGCCAGATCAACTCGGCGGTGAGCCAGCTGAACCAGACCACGCAGCAGAACGCCTCCAGCTCCGAGGAGCTGGCCGCCACCTCGGAAGAGATGAGCAGCCAGGCCGAGCAGCTGCAGCAGACCATGGCCTTCTTCAAGCTGCATGGCATGGCCGCTGGCGCCGGCAAGCCGGCTGCCTTTGCGGTGCGCAAGAGCGCCCATGCGGCCAAGCCGGCCCCCACCCGGCCCGCGCCCAGCCGGGGCAATGGCCACCTGGGCAACACCACACTGGCCGATATCGACGAATCGCAGTTCACCAAGTTCTAAGGAGCGCATCATGAATGCATTGGTGAAAGCCGGCGGCAAACTGGCCGCCGCGACCAGCGCGGTGGCGGTAGAGGAAAAGCAGTACCTAACCTTCATGCTGGGCGGCGAGATGTTTTCCATCGACATCCTGTGCATCAAGGAAATCATCTGGTATGCCAGCCTCACCGAGGTGCCCATGATGCCGGCCTGCATCCGCGGGGTGATCAATCTGCGCGGCGCGGTGGTGCCGGTGATGGACCTGTGCAGCCGCTTTGGCAAGCCGTCCACCCCGGTCACCAAGAGCAGCTGCATTGTCATCATCGAGGTGGCCACGCAGGTGGAGGGCGAGCACCAGAGCATGGGCGTGGTGGTGGATTCGGTGCAGGCGGTGCTGGAGATCCCGGCCAGCGAGATCGAGCCGCCACCCACCTTTGGCGCCAAGATACGGCCCGACTTCATCGAGGGCATCGGCAAGGTCAACGGCAAGTTCGTCATCCTGCTCAATGTCAACCGGGTGCTGTCCAGCGCCGAGATCAGCCAGATGGGCGAGGCCGCTGCCGCCAGCGACACCGCCGTGCAAAAGGCGTAAGGAGCCGCAGCGGCATGCGCCCCATCAGCAGTGCGGAGCTGGCCCGGTTCCAGCAGTTCATTTTTGAGGAGGCCGGCATCACCCTGTCGTCCAGCAAAAAGGAACTGGTGATGGGACGGCTGGGGAAGCGCCTGGGGGTGCACCAGCTGGACAACTTCAGCGACTACTTCCAGCTGCTGGCCTCGGGCCGCGAGCCGGACGAGGTGCAGATGGCGGTGGACCTGCTGACCACCAACGAGACCTACTTCTTTCGCGAGATGAAGCACTTCGACTTCCTGCGCCAGCGGCTGCAGGAGGCGCGCGGCCGGGGCCAGGGCTATCGGCTGTGGAGTGCGGCCAGCTCCAGCGGCGAAGAGGCCTACAGCAGCGCCATGGTGCTGGCCGACACCCTGGGCAATACGCCCTGGGAGGTGCTGGGCACCGACATCAGCACCCGGGTGCTGGCGGCCGCCCAGCGCGGCCTCTACCCGATGGAGCGCGCCCGCCACATGCCGCAGGACTACCTGCGGCGCTTCTGCCTCAAGGGCGAAGGCGCCTACGAAGGCCAGCTGCTGATCAACCGTGCCCTGCGCAGCCGGGTGCAGTTCCGCCAGGTCAACCTCAACGAGGCCCTGCCGCAGCTGGGCCTGTTTGATTGCGTGTTCCTGCGCAATGTGATGATCTACTTCAGCGATGCCACCAAGGCCCAGGTGGTGGCGCGCCTGGTGGGCGCCATCAAACCCGGTGGCTACCTCTGTGTGGGCCATTCCGAGAGCCTGAACGGCATCTCGCAGGCGCTGGAGCCGATTGCCCCTTCCGTCTACAGAAAGCCGGTCTGACATGAAACGCATGGACGACCTGATCGACATTTTTCTGCAGCCCGGCGAGCTGTTCGTGGGCGACCAGAACTACCAGATCCGCACCATCCTGGGCTCGTGCGTGTCCATCACGCTGTGGCATGCGCAGCTGCGCATGGGCGGCATGTCGCATTTTCTGCTGCCCCGGCGCGGTGGCGCACAGAGCCAGGCCGCACCCGAGCTCGACGGCCACTACGGTGACGAGGCCCTGCAGCTGATGCTCGATGAGCTGCAGAGGTACGGTGTGCGGGCGCAGGACTGCGAGGCCAAGATCTTTGGCGGCGGCAATATGTTTCCCGGCCATGAGCGCGCCGGCTCCACGCTGGTGGGCCAGCGCAACGGCGAGGCCGCGCGCGAGCTGCTGCTGGCCCGGGGCATTCCGCTCTTGAGCGAGAGCCTGTTCGGCAACGGCCACCGGCAGATCATTTTCGATGTGAGCAACGGCGATGTCTGGTCGCGCCAGATCGCACCCAGCGCACCGGCCGCCCTGCCCCCAGGCGCCGCCGCTTCCGGGGCTGCCGGCCGGCCCGAACAGGACCTGCCATGAGCGAGCCCCGCATCCGCGTGATGGTGGTGGACGATTCCGCCGTGGTGCGCCAGGTGGTGAGCGAGATGCTGCAGGAAGACCCCGGCATCGAGGTGCTTTGCGCCGTGGCCGACCCGATTCTGGCGATGGCGCGCATGCAGGTGCAGTGGCCCGATGTGATCGTGCTCGATGTCGAGATGCCGCGCATGGACGGCATCACCTTCCTGAAGAAAATCATGGCCGAGCGGCCCACGCCGGTGGTGATCTGCTCCACCCTGGCCGAGGCCGGTGCCGAAACCTCGCTGGCCGCCCTGGCTGCCGGTGCGGTGGCCATCATCACCAAGCCCAAGCTGGGCCTCAAGCAGTTCCTGGTGGATGCCTCCGACGACCTGGTGACCGCCGTCAAGGCCGCCGCGCGGGCCAACCTGAAAGTGCTGCAGGTCAGCACCAAGCACAGCGCCGATGTGATGCTGCCCCCGCCGCGCGAGAAGCCGGGCGCCATGCTGCAGACCACCGAGCGCGTGGTGGCCCTGGGCACCTCCACCGGTGGCACGCAGGCGCTGGAACTGGTGCTGACCAGCCTGCCCCGGGTCTGCCCGGCCATTGTCATCGTGCAGCACATGCCGGAGAAGTTCACCGCGGAATTTGCCAGCCGCCTCAACCGCCTGTGCCAGATCACGGTGAAAGAGGCGCAGACCAATGACCGGGTGGTGCCCGGTGTGGCGCTGATCGCACCGGGCGGGCGCCACCTGATGCTGCGCCGCAATGGCGCGCAGTATTTCGTGGAGGTGATGGACGGGCCGCTGGTGAACCGCCACCGGCCTTCGGTGGATGTGCTGTTTCGTTCGGTGGCACGCACCGCCGGGGCCAATGCCCTGGGCGTGATCATGACCGGCATGGGCGACGACGGCGCCGCCGGCCTGCTGGAGATGCGCAAGGCCGGCGCCATGACCCTGGCCCAGGACGAGGAGAGCTGCGTGGTCTACGGCATGCCGGGCGAGGCCGTCAAGCGCGGGGCCGTGGCACGCACCGTGCCGCTGGCGGCCATCGGCCGCGAGATCATGGCGCAGTACCGCTACTGAGAGGCGGCGCTTCAGCCCTGGGCTGCCTGGTAGCGCAGTGCGCACTGCCAGCCCAGCTCGGCCAGCGGGCCGGCGCGCCGGCCGTTCTCCACCGCATCGTGTCCGGCGGCACTGCCATCGGCCGCCCGCTGGGCAACGCCCTGCAGGATGGCCGCCATGCGAAACAGGTTGTAGGCCATGTAGAACTCCCAGTGCACGCTGGCCTGGCGCCCGGTGGCGGCCGCGTACTGCGCCACATACTGCTGCTCGCTGGGAATGCCCAGGGCGGCCCAGTCGAGCCCGGCGATGCCGCGCCACAGCGCAGGCGCAATGCGCCAGGCCATGCACTGGTAAGACAGGTCGGCCAAGGGGTGGCCCAGGGTGGAGAGCTCCCAGTCCAGCACGCCGATGATGCGCGCCTCGTGGGGGTGGAACACCAGGTTGTCCAGCCGGAAGTCGCCATGCACCAGCGTGCATTCGTCGCCGGGCGGCAGATGCAGCGGCAGCCAGTCCATGAGCCGCCGCAGGGCCTGTGGCAGCTCCAGGGTGCAGGCCTGGCATTGGCGCGTCCAGCGGGCAATCTGGCGCTCCACGTAGTTGCCGGTCTTGCCGAAGTCGCCCAGGCCCAGGGCGGCGTAGTCCAGGCCGTGCAGGGCAGCAATCACGCGGTTCATCTCGCGGTAGATGGCGCCGCGCTCGGCCGGCTCCATGCCCGGCAGCGACTGCTCTTGCAGCACCCGCCCCTGCAGGTATTCCATCAGGTAGAAGGGTGTGCCCAGCAGGCTGGCGTCTTCGCAGAAGGCCAGCATGCGCGGCACCGGCACGGCACTGCCCTGCAGGGCCTGTATGACCCGGTATTCGCGGTCTATGGCATGGGCCGAGGCCAGCAGCAGGCCCGGCGGCTTCTTGCGCAGCACCAGGCGAGCATCCCCGCTGTGCAGCACATAGGTGGGATTGGACTGGCCGCCCGGCAGCGGCGCGATGTGCAGCGGCTCGCTGCCAGCCAGCCCTTGGGCGCGCAGGTAACCGGCCAGGCCGGGTGTGGCCTGCAGCATGCTCATGGCACGGGGTGGGCGATTTTCTTCGCCATGCTCCAGCGGTGCACCTCGCTGGGGCCGTCGTAGATGCGAAAGGCCCGCATGTCGGTGAAGATGCGCATCACCGCAGCCTCGCCGGTGACGCCGCGCCCGCCCAGCATCTGCACGCAACGGTCCACCACGCGCCACTCGGCCTCGGAGCACACCACCTTGGCGCGGCTGGATTCAAAGTTGCACTTCTGCCCCTGGTCCAGCAGCCAGGCGGTGTGCCAGATGTGCAGGCGCGCGGTGTGCAGGTCCATGTCGTTGTCAGCCAGCATGAAGCCCACCCCCTCGTGCTCTGCCAGGGGCTTGCCGAAGGCCTGGCGCTGGCGCACATAGTCTGTGGCAATGTCATGGGCACGCCGGGCCTGGCCCAACCAGCGCATGCAGTGGCTTAGGCGCGCCGGTGCCAGGCGCACCTGGGCATAGCGAAAGCCCTGGCCGATCTCACCCAGCACATCGGCAGCGGGAATGCGCACGTTGCCAAGCCGCAGCACGCCGTGGCCGCCGGTGAAGCAGGCGTCCATGGCCTGCATGCTGCGCTCCAGCACGATGCCGGGGCGGTCCATGTCGGTCAGGAACATGGAGGCGCTGCCGTCCTCCATGCGCGCCATGATGATGGCGTAGTGCGCGCCCTCGGCCCCGGTGATGAAGCACTTCAGGCCATTGATGACATAGTGGTCGCCGTCGCGTACCGCGGTGGTGGCCAGCATGGAAGGGTCGGCGCCAGCGCCCGGCGCCGGCTCGGTCATGGCAAAGCAGGAGCGGGTATGGCCGGCTACCTGGGGCCGCAGCCAGCGCTCCTTCTGCGCGGGCGTGGCCACCACCTCCATCAGGTGGATGTTGCCCTCGTCGGGCGCATGGATGTTGAGCGCGGTAGGCCCCAGCCAGGAATAGCCGGCCTCTTCAAACACCACCGCCTTGGCCACATGGCTCAAGCCCTGGCCGCCCATCTCGGGCGAGGCATGCAGGGTCAGCAGGCCGGCGCTGCGCGCGCGCGCTATGAGTTCCTGGCGCAAGGCCTCATCGGGGCCATGGGCCGACTGGCGGGCATCGCCCTCCAGGGGGATGACCTGCTCGGCGATGAAGCGGCGGGTGCGCTCGCGCAGTGCAAGGAGGTCGGGGCTGAGGGTGAAGTCCATGGCGGGGTCCTCCAAGGATGCGGACAGGGGCAGACTGCGTGGTGCAAAGGCCTTCAGCCGGCAGGCGGCCCGCGAGGCCGCGCTGGCTTAGCGCCTACTTCTCACACTTGGGCGCGCACACATTCTGCGCGCGGCCCAGCAGCTTGCGCGTCATGAGCTGGGCGCGCGGACGGTGCTTGCCGCACAGAAAACAGGACATGGTGGCGGTGTGGGCGTATTGGTTGGTCTCGCCAAAGGGCGATCCCGAAACCTTGGCCTTGTAGCGCAGGCCATCTTCCATGATTTTTGATTTGGTGACCGGGTTGCTCATTGCGGTTCTATTGCTTGCCAGAGGATTGGGGGCTGGGAGTGGGGCCGGGGCCATGCTTCCAGACTTCGATGTCAGTAAAAAGAAACTTGCAGCCCACGCACTGGTATTCGCCCGAAGGCTTCATGGTTCCGGTGCCGTCGCGCTTGATCACGGGCTTGTAGCTGGTGGCGCCACAGCGGTGGCATTTGTTGATGGGTGTCATGGCCTTCTCGTTGTACTTCCCTGTTCTTGCACGTGCAGCCATTCGGCCATTTTTCAACACGTGGCCATGCGTTCGCGCCTACCACAACTTGGTGACAGTCCCATCCACAGAAGCTGTGCGCTGATGTGTGGATAAGTTTGTGGTGCGTGCGTGAAACCCGCATGGCTATTGGCTTGGTCTAGGCTGCCCATTTTTCAGGCAGCCCCTATTTATTTTTGGTGGACTTGTATTTTTCAGCGCTTCCACTTCTTTTTGGAAGCGGAGGACAAGGGGATTTCGCCCCGCAGGCGGCGCAAATCTTCTTCGGTCAGGTCTTCGCTTTCCTCATCATAGTCCGAATGAGGGCTCACCGACTCCTTGGCAGCGGGGGCCTGCGCCTGCGCCGGCCGCTCAAAGGGGCGCACATTGCTCTTCTTGGTGCGCAGGTGGCCGCGCTTCTCAGTCTTGGGCGGGGCTTCCTTGGGCTTGGCCGGCTCCAGGCTGACAAAAGGCTGAAGATGGGCCAACGTCGGGTCCACCTCCAGCCGGTAGTAGTGGCCCGAGGCCAGCTTGATCTTGACGGTGTTGCCATCCAGCGTGGCGTGGCCCGAGGCAATAAAGCCGCCGGTGTTGGTGGCGTGGCCGAACAGCATGACGGTGCGGCCCCACTGCTCGCGCGGCACGCAGTCAAAGACATTGGCGGCCTCTACCTCGGGCAGTTTTTCCACCAGGGTGAACTTGCCTTCGGCGGGGTCGAAGAACAGCGCGGCGCTGCCCTTCTTGAGGGTGATGGCGCCCACCACCTCACTGCGCTGCACCCGGCTGTCCAGCTCGGCCAGGTAGAACTTCTGAAAGGCCTCCAGGGCCGGGGACGGTGTGGTTTCGGTGGACATGGGGCTAGACCTTTCTATGGTGCAACAGCATCCAGGGGGCAACTATCTGGAATACCGGGGCATGGCCGGCGGCACAGCGCCGCCGCAGCCGCACCATCCGGCAGGTAAGAGGGGTGGGCACTGGCAGGGAGCGGCCCACTGTGAAGGGAGTACGGTCAATTCAGTCGGGGCCCTTGTGTCTTGAGTTCTTCCATCAAGGGGTCGGTCTCGCCACCCTGGGCACGGTGGCTTTTGTACCAGACCGTCAGAATGCTGCTCACCACCGGGCCGGGGTTCTGCAGCACCTTCTCAAAGCTTAGGCCGTTGACCTTGCAGACCAGCTTCACCAGATCCATGTCCAGGTCAATGGCGTCGTCATCACAGCGGCGCACCTTGAGGTCGGCAAAGGTATAGCCCTCGGGCAGCTTCAAGGTGAGAACGGAATCCGAATGCATAGCTGATTCAACGCGATTTCAATGTACCGACCAATCCGGGACGCCTGGGAATTCCCATGGCAGCGTGGGCCAAGGCCCGCGCACAAGGTGCCTCTGGCAAACCTCTGCAACTTTGATGGGGAACCTGCTTGCCAATGCATGGCGCAGGGCGGGCTGGGGTACCCGCTACAGGAGTTTGATTGTACCCGCATATTGCCGGGGCTCCGGCGCGGGCCGCCCCCATGTATTTCCCTATTCAGGTCAGGCGCAGGCCCCATCATGGCTAGAATTTGTTGCACCACTTCGCCACGCCGAGGTCCCCCTATGCAACCAGAGGCCGTGCATGCCCGAACTTGTTGCCACTGACAGTGCCCCCCAGCACCGCAAGCCAGATGCGCAGCAGGGCCATGTCGGCAGCTTGCGCACCAGCATTGTCTGGCTGGTGCTGGCATGCCTGCTGCCCTTGTTCTTTCTGGCGGCCTACCTGGCCCGCCAGTATTACGTGCTGGCCACCCAGCGCCTGCACAGCCAGACGCTTTTTACGGCGCGCGACATATCCGCGCGCATGGACCGTGAACTCACTGCCATCGAGTCCGGCCTCAAGGTGCTGGCGACTTCGCAGTATCTGGCGTCGGGCGATCTCAAGCGCTTTCACCAGCAGGCCAAGGACGCGGTGCGATCCCAGATCGTCTACAACTACATCCTCACCGACGCACAGGGCCGCCAGCTGTTGAACACCATGCGGCCCTATGGCGCACCCCTTCCGCAGACCGGCACACCGCCTGCGCTTGCGCAAGTCTTCCAACAGCGCAGAACGGTGCTGACCGATCTGTTTGAAGGACCCGTGGTGCACCGGCCGGTGTTGGCCATGGGCATTCCCGTGGAGGTGGGTGGGGAGGTGCGCTACAGCCTGAACATCGGCCTCGACCCGCAAGCCCTGCAGGCCATGCTCAGTGACGAGGCCCTGTCAGACCAATGGCTGGCTGTGGTGCTGGACCGCTCGGCCACCATAGTGGCCAGAACACGCAACCCCGAAAAATACATAGGGCAAAAGGCAGTGCCTGATGTAGCCCGGCGCATGCAGTCGGAGGACGAGGCCACGTTTGAAACGATTACCAAGGAAGGTACCCCGGTGATCTCATCCCACCACCGGTCCAGAACCTGGGGCTGGTTTGTTGCGGTGGGGGCGAATCGCGAGATTCTGGATGCCGAGCTCAGCCGGAGCCTCACCGGTTTGCTGCTGGGGTTTGCAGCGGTGGCGGTGATCGGATTGGGCCTGGCACTGCATATATCCAAGCGCATCCTGCGTCACTTGCACAGGCTCAACTCCATGGCCCGCGCCATTTCGCAAGGCGAGGCCCACGCATTGCCTGCAGACGGGTTCCGGGAGACCGCCAACATTGCCGATACGCTGAACGCCGCCGCCATTGCCATGCGCGACACGCGGCACCGCGCCAGCCACGATGTGCTCACCGGGCTGGCGAACCGCGCGTTGTTTGATGAGATGGCCCACAGCCAGCTCGCACGCTCGCAGCGTGAGGGCTCTCCTTTTGCCATCCTGGCCGTGGACCTGGATCATTTCAAGGCCGTCAACGACGCGTGCGGCCATGCCGTGGGAGACGCCGTGCTGTGCGAGGTCGCGCGGCGCATGCAGGCCTGCGTACGCAGCTTCGATGTACTGGCCCGCCTGGGCGGTGATGAATTCCTGGTGTTGCTGACCGGCGCTGACGCTACGCTCTCGCAAGAGGTGGCGCAGCGGCTGATAGAGACTTTGTCGCAGCCCTTTGAAGGCACGCAGACTCCGGTTTCAGCCAGTGTGGGCATTGCGCTCTATCCGGACCACGGTGAGGACATCCGGCAGCTCTTTGTACGCGCAGACCAGGCCTTGTATGCCGCCAAGCGCAAGGGCCGCCATTGCGCGGTGGTCTGGCAGCAGGCCTGATGCCAGGCTGCGTGCACGCAGCCCCCCAGCCCCCCCGCGGGGGACGCGCCGGCCTAGCCCAATTCAAAAGTCGTGATGCCAAACTGCCGGCGCAAATCCATCACGGGAGGCGTGCCGACATACATGCGCGCCGTCTCAAATACTGTTTGCATCGGCCAGTCAAGCGCCAAGGCGCGCGCTTCTGCGTGCAATGCAGAGATGTCGAACTGGACCTGCTCTCCGGCAGGCACGCTGCCCATCAAGCCCCTGAAAATATGCGCAGCCACCTCGGTGCTGTCCGCAAACAAAGGGCCAATCTTGAAACCGCTACGGCACGGCCGGATGACCCCGTAACCGCAGAGTTCCCCCTGCTGCTCCATGCCCCAGGCGATGCTGCCAGTCTGCTGGATCCAGTGCTGCAGGAAAGTGGCCCGCTCAACCGGAAACATGGCGGCGTCATACCGGGCCAGCCTGGGGAGGTCCTGCGCCCGCAGGCGGAACAGGGCATCATGGGTCGGCCCCGCTGCACACGCCAGGCCTTGCATGCGCCTGTTGTTGTAGGCCAGCGCGAAGCCGCTCTTGCGGTAGTTGTCCTGCTGCGCGACCACCCCATCCAGGCCCACGACGCGCCCCTGCAGATGGGCCATGCCGGCATTCCAGAGGGACAGGCCATGGCCATGACCGCGGTACGCCGCACGCACCAGGTAGAAGCCGATGAAGCCGAAGTCTGCCCCATAACGCACCGCAGAAATCATGCCCACGGCCTCACCGTCCCACTCGGCCAGCAGAAAGCCCTGGCGGTCGGTCGCATGAAAGGTCTGGGCATCGTGCAGGCCCGGATTCCAGCCCTCCTGGGCTGCCCAGTCCATGCAGCGGGCCAGCTCGTGCTGCTGCATGCAGCGTATGTGTAGCGCAGAGGGGGCTAGGGTTTTCATGGCTTGGCAGGGTTGGCAGGGAAGGAAAATGCTAGCGGATAAAGCAGGGCATCCACCCTTTCCATTTTGGAGGCTGCAGCACCATGAAATCCCAGCGATCCCCGGGCCAGCAACTCACCGGCCGCTTTGCCGTGGTGGAAGACCTGCAGCGATTCGGCCTTCAGCAGGCCATTGCCCTGCTGCACAGCGAAGGCTGTGTAGGCCTGTTCGCGCACACGCAGGCCCAGCAGGAGGCTTTCGCAGCCGCGCTGCTCGACGCCGGTATCGAGGCCGCTGCGCACTGCTGGCACCTCTACCACGCCCGGGCCGCCGATCTGCAGGCACAGCCCCGGCACCTGTCGGACATGCCCGGCCTGGCCGACACCCGCCTGTCGGTGCGCGAAGACTGGGGGGCCGACACCACGCAAGCCTGCCGGCAGATGATGCAACAGTACGGCGTCATGCCCGCATCCGAGGAAGTCTTGCGCGGCAAGCGGGTGCCCAGCCTGCTGGCGATTGCCAGGTCTGCTGCGGCGGACGCGGGCGATGGCAGCGGACAGATCCTGGGCGTGGGCTCGCTGGTCTGGGGCCACTGCCCCGAAGGCGCCTGGCGTGGCTATGCGCATCTGGGCATGGTCTGTGTGGATGGCAGGGTCCGCGGCCAGTCACTGGGCCAGCGCCTGGTTGCCGCCCTGCTGCTGCAGGCCGTGCAAAAGGCCGGTACCGCCGGCATCACCGCCGCTTGTGCACCGGACAATCCGGCTTCCGCCAAGATGCTGCAGGCCTGTGGACTGCAATGCGACAGCCAGCGCATGTGCATTCTGTTCACGCGGGATGGCCAGCGCAGAACCCGCTAGCTGCGTGGCGGCGCCGGGCTGCGTGCGGGCAGCCTCCGGTCAGCCGGGTGCACCCACCGGGCCTTTGCCAGCGCGCCACGGGCCTCATCTGATTTGGTAATTTGAAACGACGATTTCCGTCGTTTTCTTTGACAGACCGTCCTCCCAGAATGCGGGACATCGCAGGGCTCCTGGTCTTTGGAGCCTGCACCGAACGCACCCCGAGCAAGGTTTGTCATGTCTGTTTTACTGATTGCCGGAAGCCCCTCCGAGCGCTCGCGCACAGCCGCGCTGCTGGATGCCGCCGGCCAGCGCCTGGCCACGCGCGGCGCGCAGGTGGATCGCCTGCGGGTACGCGACCTCTCACCCCAGGCCTTGCTGCTGGCAGACTTTGGGCACCGCTCCATCAGCCAGGCCATAGGCCAGGTGGCCCGGGCCCAGGTCATCATCGTGGCCACCCCGGTTTACAAGGCCGCCTACAGCGGTGTGCTCAAGGTGTTTCTGGACCTGTTGCCGCAAGACGCCTTCAAGGGCAAGACCGTGCTGCCCCTGGCCACCGGCGGCAGCCCCAACCACATGCTGGCGCTGGACTATGCCCTGCGCCCGGTGCTGCAGTCCCTGGGGGCACGCCACATCCTCAGCGGCATCTTTGCCATTGACGCCGAAGTGACGCTCTCGCCCGAGGGCTCTTACAGCCTGGCGCCAGATATCGGCAATCGCCTGGACGCTGCGGTGAACCTGCTGATTGAAGAAGCCCTGCCGCCTTCGTTGGCCCATGCCAGCCGCTTTGCCTCGGTACCGTTCTCGCAGGTGCGATGTAGCGTCTAAGAAGCCCTGCGCCTCCCGCTGCACGCCAGCTCTCATCCTCTTTCTGAAAGCCCACCTGATGTCCATCACCCGCCGCGATCTCTTCTTTCACACCAGCGCGCTGGCCGCAGCCGGCAGCAGCCTGCTGACAGGCAACAGCGCCTTCGCCCAATCCGCCCAGCGCACCCTGCGCATTGGCCACCAGAAGGGCTGGCTGTCCATTCTCAAAGGCCGTGGCACGCTGGAGAAGCGCCTGGCGCCCCTGGGCGTGAACGTGACCTGGACCGAGTTCAATGCCGGTCCGGTGCAGCTCGAAGCCCTCAATGTGGGCTCCATCGACTTTGGTGATGTGGGCGAGGCACCGCCCATCTTTGCCCAGGCCGCAGGCGCCCCGCTGGTGTATGCCGGCGCCACCGTGCCGCGTCCCCAACTCGAAGCCATTCTGGTGCCGCAGGGCTCGCCCATTCAGTCGGTCGGCGACCTGAAGGGCAAGCGCATTGCCTTCAACAAGGGCTCCAATGTGCAGTACTTCCTGGTCAAGCTGCTGCAGAAGAATGGCCTGCAGTACGGAGATGTCACCCCCGTGTTCCTGCCGCCGCCCGATGCGCGCGCCGCATTCGAGAAAGGCGCGGTGGATGCCTGGATCATCTGGGACCCCTTCCTGGCCGCTGCCCAGAAAACCCTGCAGGCGCGCCTGCTGGTCGATGCGCGCGGCGTGGTGAACAACCGCCAGTACTACTTCACCTCGCGTGACTTCGCCACCAGGAATACCGATGTGCTGAAGATCGCCATCGAAGAGATCAATGGCATTGACACCTGGATCAGCAACAACAAGGCCGCCGCAGCCGCCGAACTGTCCACCGTGCTGGGCCTGGACAAGAGCATCACCGAGCTGTTTGTGAACCGCGCCGCCTATGGCACCAAGACTGTCACCAGCGACATCCTGGCCGAGCAGCAGGCCATTGCCGACACCTTCTTCGAGCTCAAGCTGATTCCCAAGAAGCTCAACCTCTTGCACGCTGCGCCGGTGAACCTGGGTTGAGCGGCAGCCCACACCTCCCACCATCCCAAGCCTCCCATGAAAATCTTCTGGTTCATCCCCACCCACGGCGACAGCCGCTACCTTGGCACCAGCGAAGGTGCACGCGCCATCAACCACGACTACCTCAAGCAGATCGCCCAGGCCGCCGACAGCCTGGGCTATGAAGGGGTGCTGATCCCCACCGGCCGCTCCTGCGAAGACCCCTGGGTGGTGGCCTCCAGCCTGCTGCCGGTGACCCAGCGCCTGAAATTCCTGGTGGCGGTGCGCCCGGGTCTGCACCAGCCAGCGCTGGCTGCGCGCATGGCCGCCAGCTTTGACCGCTTAAGCGGCGGGCGCCTGCTGATCAACCTGGTGACCGGCGGCGACCGGGCCGAACTCGAAGGCGACGGTGTCTTTCTGGACCATGCCACACGCTACGAGCAGGCGTCCGAGTTCATCCGCATCTGGCGCGAGATCATCCGCCGCAGCCACGCCGGCGAAAGCTATGACTTCGAGGGCAAGCATTTGCAGGTCAAGGGTGCGAAGCTGCTATTTCCCACCTTGCAGCGTCCGCATCCGCCGGTCTATTTCGGCGGCTCCTCCGAACCGGCGCATGAGCTGGCTGCCGAGCAGGTGGAGACCTATCTGACCTGGGGCGAGCCACCCGAGGCCGTGGCCCAGAAGATTGCCGATGTGCGCGCCCGTGCCCAGGCCCGTGGCCGCACCGTGCAGTTCGGCATCCGCCTGCATGTGATCGTGCGCGAGACCGAGGAACAGGCCTGGGCCGAGGCCGAGTCGCTGATCAGCAAGCTCGACGACAAGGTGGTCTCGATTGCCCAGAAGGCCTTTGCCAAGATGGACTCCGAAGGCCAGCGCCGCATGGCCTCGCTGCATGGCGGTGGCAGCAAGCGCAGTCGCGCCGATCTGGAGATCAGCCCCAACCTGTGGGCCGGCGTGGGCCTGGTGCGCAGCGGCGCCGGCACCGCCCTGGTGGGCGACCCGCACACCGTGGCTGAGCGCATCCAGGAATACGCCGCGCTCGGCCTGGACACCTTTGTGCTCTCGGGCTATCCGCACCTGGAAGAGGCCTACCGCTTTGCCGAGCTGGTGTTCCCCCTGCTGCCCGTGCCCCTGCAGGAAAAGCTCACCGGTGGCACCCCCTTCGGCCCCTTGGGCGAGGTGGTGGCCAATGTGGACGTACCGCGCGCCCTGCGCAGCTAAGGCAGCGGCATGCGTGCTTCACACCCGCCGCAGGACACCCTGCTGCCCGCCGACACCGTAGAGGTGCCGGGCTTTGGCCTGCTGCCCCTGGCACCGTTTGCCTTGCCGGGATTCGGGCAGGGCTCGGTGCTGGGCGGCTGGCTCGTGCGTGCCCTGCGCCAGCTGCTGCTGGCCTTGCTGCCCTGGCTGCTGCCGCTGACCCTGCTGGGCCTGTGGCAGCTCAGCAGTGCCATGGGCTGGCTGTCCAGCCGGGTGCTGCCGGCACCGCTGGATGTGGCGGCTGCGGCCTGGCGCCTCTCGGCCTCGGGCGAGCTCTGGGTGCACGTCAAGGTGAGCAGCGCGCGGGCGCTCACCGGCCTGGCCATCGGTGGCGGCATGGGCCTGCTGCTGGGCTTGCTGACCGGTTCCCTGCGCCTTTTTGAAACCCTGCTGGACAGCACCGTGCAAATGGTGCGCAACATCCCGGCCCTGGCCATGATTCCGCTGGTCATCCTGTGGTTTGGCATTGATGAATCGGCCAAGCTCTTCCTGATTGCGGTCTCGGTGTTCTTTCCGATCTACCTCAACACCTTCCACGGCATCCGCAGCGTGGACCCCGGCCTGATCGAGATGGCACGCAGCTACGGCCTGCGCGGCTGGCAGCTGCATCGCCAGGTCATCCTGCCCGGCGCCCTGTCCAGCATTCTGGTGGGCCTGCGCTTTTCGCTGGGCCTGATGTGGGTGATCCTGATCGTGGCCGAAACCATCTCGGCCCAGGCCGGCATCGGCTACCTCACCATGAATGCCCGCGAGTTCCTGCAGACCGACGTGGTGCTGGTGGGCATCCTGCTCTACGCCGCCCTGGGCAAGCTGGCCGACTGGCTGGCCCGCACCCTGGAGCGCAGCTGGCTGCGCTGGCACCCCGGCTACCAGGCCGCGCACTGAAGGTTGCCCCCAGCCATGACCCAGACATCGATTTCTCCCCTCCCGGCGGCGCCATCACGCGGCCTGGCGCTGCGCACCGAATCCTTGAGCAAACGCTACGGTGCCCGCACGGTGCTGAACAACGCCCAGCTGGAAATCCAGAGCGGCCAGTTCGTGGCCATCGTCGGGCGCAGCGGCTGCGGCAAGAGCACGCTGCTGCGCCTGGTTGCCGGCCTGGAGCCGGCCTCGGGCGGCAGGCTGTACATCGGCGGCGCGCCGTCCAGCGGCCTGCGCGAAGACACCCGCATCATGTTCCAGGACCCGCGCCTGCTGCCCTGGAAGCGGGTGCTGGACAACGTGGCGCTGGGCCTGCCCCCAGAGCAGCGGGCCGCGGCCGGGCGGGTGCTCGAACAGGTCGGTCTGGCTGAGCGCCTGCAGGACTGGCCGGCACGTCTTTCCGGCGGCCAGCGTCAGCGCGTGGCCCTGGCCCGGGCCCTGGTGCACCAGCCGCAGTTGCTGTTGCTGGACGAACCCCTGGGCGCGCTGGATGCGCTCACCCGCATCGAGATGCACGGCCTCATCGAAAACCTGTGGCTGCGCCACGGCTTCACCGCCCTCCTGGTCACCCACGACGTGCAGGAAGCCCTGGCCCTGGCCGACCGCGTCGTGCTGGTGGAAGACGGCGCCATCGCACTGGATGTCGCGGTGGACCTGCCCCGCCCGCGCCACCGCGGCGACCCGCGCTTTGCCGCGCTGGAAGAACACATTCTCAACCGCGTGCTGCAGCGTCCGCCGCGCGAGGACACCCCGCCCCAGCCAACGGCCAGCGACTGGCCCGGCACGCCGGCCCATGGCCTGCGCTGGGCGATCTGAAGCCTTGCGACTGCACGCATCCCCCATCTCTCTTTACCCCCTATCTCAAGGAGCCAACATGTCCATCCAAGCCATCAATGTGCGCAACCAATTCCGCGGCAAGGTCCGTGAGATCATCCGCGGTGACGTGGTCTCGGAAGTCGATGTGGAGACGCCCTGGGGTGTGGTCACCTCGGTCATCACCACCCGCTCGGTCAACGATCTGCAACTGGTGGTGGGTTCGGAAGTGGTGGCGCTGGTGAAGTCGACCGAAGTGTCGATCGCCAAGCTCTGACGCCCGCCGCCATGCACGCCCCCACCGACCCCGGCGACCCGCACGACCCGCTTCCTGCCCTGTACCAGGAGTACAACCCCTTTGACACCGTGGAGTTCCTGCCCGGCCTGGCCAAGGCGGTGCTCTGGGTGGTGCTGGCCTTTGCGCTTGCGCAGGCGCTGCTGCTGGGGTTCAAGCCATGAGCGGCTTTTTTACCCCCATCACCGGCTCGGTGCTGCCGCGCTTTGCGGGCGCAGCCAGCCTGATGCGCCTGCCCCAGATTGACTTCGACCATCCCCGCTTTGCCGAGTTGCAGATCGCCCTGGTCGGTGTGCCCTGGGACGGTGGCACCACCAACCGCCCCGGCGCCCGCCATGGCCCGCGCCAGGTGCGCGACGCTTCCACCCTGGTGCGCAATGTGAACCGCGCCAGCGGCATCAACCCCTTTGCCCTGTGCCACTGTGCCGACCTGGGTGACGCACCGGTCAATCCGGTGGACCTGCACGATTCACTGGAACGCATACAGCGCTTCTTTGAACGCCTGCAGGCCGGCGGCGTGGCGCCACTGGCCATAGGCGGCGACCACCTGGTGAGCCTGCCCATCCTGCGCACGCTGGGCCGCGGCCGCCCGGTCGGCATGGTGCACCTGGATGCGCATACCGACACCTGGGACAGCTACTTCGGTGGCCACAAGTACACCCACGGCACCGGCTTTCGGCGCGCCATCGAGGAAGGCCTGCTGGACCCGCGGCGCACGGTGCAGATCGGCATCCGCGGCGCGCTCTACCACGACGCCGAGGACCGCTGGGGCCAGGAGCAGGGCATACGCGTGATCGACATCGACGAATTCCATGCGCTGGGGCCGCAGGCGGTGCTGGCCGAGGTGCGGCGCGTGGTAGGTGAGGGACCGACCTATGTCAGTCTGGACGTGGATGCGCTGGACCCGGTCTATGCACCGGGCACCGGCACGCCCGAGATCGGAGGCCTGACCACCCTGGAGGTGCAGCGCCTGCTGCGCGGTCTGCAGGGCCTGCACCTGGTCGGCGGCGATGTGGTGGAGGTCTCGCCGCCTTTTGATCCCAGCGGCAACACCGCACTGGTAGGCGCCACCCTGGCCTTCGAGATACTCTGCGTGCTGGCCCACAGTGTCCACGGCCGTCAGGTGCAGAGCCCATGAGCGTGCGGGCAGGTGAAAGCGCTGTTCCCTGCCCATCCGGGGCACGGGGCCCCTGCCAGGCCGCCTAACTGCCGGCGAGTCCAAAGGCCTCTCCAAAATGGGGCGATTGCAGCAGCGGGCCGTGGACAGGCGCCTGCTCTGTTTCAATGCATCGGCAAGCCTGCTGATGATCCCTACCGCCCCACCATGCGCCTGAACCTGACCATTCCCCTCTGGACTGTGGCCGCGGCCTGGGTGTCGGCGCTCTTGTTGGGCCTGCATGGCAGCGGCATGCAGGGCGCCGCCTGGACCGTGGCGCTGACGCTTTCCCTGCTGGCCACCGTGATGGCCGCGGTACACCACGCCGAGGTGGTGGCGCATCGCATCGGAGAGCCCTACGGCACCCTGGTGCTGGCCTTGGCCATCACCATCATTGAGGTTGCGCTGATCGTCTCGCTCATGCTCAGTGGCGGGCCTGCCACGGCGGCCCTGGCCAGGGACACCGTGTTTGCCGCTGTCATGCTGATTCTCAATGGCATGGTGGGCCTGTGCCTCCTGGTGGGTGCCAGCCGCTATGGGGAACAGTCTTTCAGCCTGCTGGGCGTGAGTGCCTCGCTCACCACCCTGGCGGCCATCACCATCCTCACGATGGTGCTGCCCAACTTCACCACCAGCGTGCCGGGTCCGGTGTACAGCAACAGCCAGCTGGCCTTTGTGGCGCTGATATCGCTGATTCTGTACGGAACCTTTGTGCTGGTTCAGGCGGTGCGGCACAGAGACTACTTCCTGCCCGAGCAAGACCTGCAGGATGAAAAGCTGCATGCCGACCCGCCCTCCAGGACAACCACCCTGGTCAGCAGCGTGCTGCTGGTGGGCAGCCTGGCGGGCGTGGTGCTGCTGGGCAAGGCGCTGGCCCCCAGCATTGAAGACCTGGTGCTGAAGTGGGGTGCGCCGCAGGCACTGTTTGGCATCATCATCGCGGCGGTTGTCCTGATGCCCGAGGGCATTGCCGCCCTGCGCGCGGCCCGGGTCAACCGCCTGCAAGCCAGCCTCAACCTGGCCCTGGGCTCTGCACTGGCCAGCATCGGGCTGACCATACCGGCAGTGGCCCTGGTGTCCATCGTCTCCGGCTGGACGCTGACACTGGGTCTGGACACCAAATCGACCGTGCTGCTGGTCCTGTCGCTCTTTGTCTGCACGCTGTCGCTGGGCACAGGGCGCACCACGGTGCTGCAGGGCGCCGTGCATCTGGTGCTGTTGATAACCTATCTGTTCACCACCGTCGTGCCTTGAAGCCTGGCCTGCTCAATGCGCTGCGTGCAGGCCCGCAGCCTGCACGGCCGACCGGCACTCAGTAGCTGAACGACGGACGCCTGCCCTTGTCGAGCAGTACCGATACGCGCTCACCGAAGCGGTCTTGCGGGAAGTAGTCCCAGACCGCATGGTGCTGGGTTGCCCAGTTGTCCCAGAACAGGACGGTGCCGGGTTCCCAGTGCACGCGGACCTGGAAGGCCAGCTGCTTTTCGATGTGACGGTACAGATAGTCCAGAACCGACGCGCTTTCAGCGCGGGTCAGCTGCACGATATGGGAAGTGAACGCTGCGTTCACAAAAAGAAAACGCTGTCCCGTATGCGGATGCCTGGGCACCACCGGGTGTTCACTCGAAGGAAAGGTCTTGCCCGGCTCCGGCTGGGAGCCATAGCCAGCCGTCCAGGCCTGCGATCCATCGTGGATGGCCGTGAGATTCTCCAACAGCGCCTTGTAGGGTGCGGACAGCGATTCGTAGGCCAGCACCATGTTGGCAAAGGCGGTATCGCCACCACCGCCTTCGGGCAGATGGGTGACATGCAGCAGCGAGCCCCATATCGGTGTCTCATCGCAGGACACATCGTGATGCCAGGCGTCACCTGCCGTAAAGCGCGATTGCGCACCGGTACGCCAGGCCAGGATCTCCGGGTCATCGGTGCCGCCGGCAATCGCGCGGCTCTTTGCCAGCACGTGGCGATGTAAGGAG
>Ga0228700_1001017_pt1 | contig 20453 bp, 25 predicted proteins | sample McNCre317_Aug_MG_FD_178019 | JGI IMG/M metagenome (GOLD analysis project Ga0228700, IMG submission 178019) | Freshwater microbial communities from McNutts Creek, Athens, Georgia, United States - 3-17_Aug_MG | ecosystem: Environmental > Aquatic > Freshwater > Creek | place: USA: Georgia...
AGTCGAGGATCTTCGCCCCAACAAAGACATCTCCAGTTGGCCTTGATCGTGCCGTCATTGCCACCGCCTGATCGCGCCGTCTGCGATCGTTTCAGTTTGCGACACGTTAAACGCTAGGTCCGGTTCACTGATGCCGCTCGTTGTTACTGTGTCGGCATTGGTCCCGACATCACCCCACGTGAACCATGTAGCATCAGCCGTGAACGTAGCGACGCCAGTCGTAAACTGTAGCGTGGTCGATGTTATTGCCGCGATGGTGTACGTCTCAACAGCAGTGCCGTCTAGTTGCCATGCCTTGACAATCTGTCCCACAAAGAAGTCAGACGTCGCTCCTTCTCCGTCGTCGGTCCCGAGCACGGTGATCGTGTCATTCGCCACTGACGTCGTCGATCTCGAATGGCCGACAACAAACGGCACAATACAGAACACACGTTGGCGCATGCGCAACGCTAGGCGAACCTCGCCGGTATCCCAATCAATTCCGCGTTCGATCACTTCCGCCGTCGACGTGCTGCCGCCGATGCCGGTTGTTGATTCAAAATCAGGCAGCGACGATCGCGTGATGTTCACAAGGTCGCCGACGTTCAGCGCCGCCATCGTGTGCTTACAGCGTAAGCGCACGATCACCATTCCGCGTCCATCTGTTGACTGCCAGCGTCGGGCCTGTGTCTCGAATTCCTCGAAGAAGTAGCCGGCCGGTGGGAGTAGCTGCTGCTTATCAGTGCTGCGTGCCGGCGCACCCGCTACGTAGCACCCGAGAAGTTCTAGCTCCACCGGATCGGTTCGCTCCGGGTATCTGGCGAGAAGTTCCCGATCGGTGATGTTAACCGTCAACCGAGAATCACCATCACGCGGGTCGTAGTTAGCCGACACCGACAAGACTGGCGCGATCATATCCTCGTTGTATTCCACAGAGTCGGACCCTGCCACGATGCTGCTGCTGTCGATGGTCGTCGTAATGGACGACGATGCGACGTACTCGTCTGAGATGCGCTTGATCGCCAGCTTGCCGGTATTCGTGGTGTAGACGTAGCACCCGGCACCAAGGCAAAACGACGTCAACAGCTTGGCGAGCTCGATCGTATCCCGAATGAAATAGGAAAAAGGAAATTGCGCGGCGACCGTTCCCCAAGAGCTGTCGATGTACGACGACGGTATGCCAGCGCCGAAGCGCCACGATTGCCCGGTTAGCGATGTTCGGTCTACGCCTGGCAAGATGTCGGCTGCGCTGTTTGTTCCGCCGCCTTCGATGGAAACAAGCAACGGCTTTAGAGATTGCGGGCTCGTGCCCGACAACACGCAGACGTGCCGAGCTGACCCACCCGACTGTGTGGCGATCGACCACGACGGATGCGGTACAAACTGAATCACCTCGTCGCGCACGCATGTTACCGCCGATGTCGATCCGTCGACGATGCGCATAGTCTCAGTCATCGTTTCGCCGTTGGTGTCGACGACGTCGATCATTAGCGTCGACACCATGGGATGATCTGCTCCCAGGTTGTCTGTGTTCTCCATGTTTACGGTGTACCAAAAGGTAGCCGGGTCATAGGTGATACTCGTGTACGCCATGTCCTTCAGGCCGAGACCAACCTTGCGAGACAGGTACTCGTCAATGATAGGCCCGCACTGAAAATGCCACGCGCCTTCGGAGTAGCTCGGCGACTGCTCGATGGAGTAGCAGCCCACCTGCTGCGAGTTGCTGTTCGCTGTTCCGTCTTCATTCAAGAACACCGCATAGAGATTTACGCGCCGCCCCTTCCATGCAGGTGGCTGAGTAAAGATTGACGCGCCGTACTCTGCGCCGGTCTCTGTTGCGGTGAAGTGCTCTTGTGCGATCGAGCCGAACGCGCCGCGCGTACATCCCTGCAAATCGGTGGCAGTCTTCGATGTGTACGTGATCGTTTCGCCGCCAACGTATACAGTTCCCGCGCTTGCCAGTGCCGTTGTGCTGTCTGTGACAATCGTCGTCGCCGACGTCGTCGCGTTTGTGTTGATATAGGTCTTGCGCCGGAGCCTTGGTGCGAACAGAGATTGAAGAGAACTAGAGCCGCGCGGGTCTTGCAGTGAGAACGATAGCCCGCCACCGAGAACGGCGCGCTTGTTGTAGTCTAACTTTCTATCTTCCTCTTCTACGTCTTTCAAGATCGACAGCTCTGTGCGTGTGTCGCCGATGATCGTCGACGCCGAAATCCCCGGCACTTCTTTGAACGCATACGGGATGCCTTGAATGGTCACAAACAATGCGACCCGGTGGCGTCTACCAGCTAGGCGGGTCGCATACGTCACACGGCACCCGAGAGCGTCAACGTCATATCGTAGAGGTCGACGCCCAGCTCTGTACGCTTAGCGTCGAGTGCATCACCGCCGCCATCGCCAAGGCGCCACGCGGTGCCAACAAGCGTTGACGATGACAACGCAGACAGCGTTGTCACAGACGACGACAACAAAGACTGCTCGTGAATCTCGATCGGCCTTCCGTCGTTGTTGACGTCGATAAATCTTTCAACCGTAGCCGCAGTGTCGCTTGAGCGAGAACGCATCCACACGCGGCGCGCATCAATCCACTGGAACACTAGGCTGATTGACTGAATCTTATCGCTTCGACGCACGACAGACGTGTCCCCGCTGGCGAGCTCAGATGCGTTGATCACCCATTTCGTGTGCGGCTCTATGTCTTTATGGTAGTCATTCGCCACCCAGCACGCATACGGCGACAGCGTTGATATCTCAGGGTTAGCATCAGCTGCCCCCTTCTCTGTCACGAATCCGATAGAGTCTGAATCAAACGTGGTCGCCGCGTCATTCCATAGAATCTTGAATGTAGCGGCACCGCTTGTGCGCGCGACATAAACTTTTGCAGATACGTTAGCAGGGTCCGTATCCCACGAAACAGTCGTTCCGTTTGTTGTCATTGAAACGGTATAACTGTTTCCGCCGAACGAGGCGTTCGATAGCCAGGTTCCGAGGATTGCACAGAAGTCTGACGACGTGCCGTCACCGCGTAGGTAGTAGGTTCCGGCCGGAAGTGTTGCGCTGTACGTCGTGGCGGTTTCGGTGATGCGTACGACGTCGTTGATACCAGTGATGATCTCGATTGCGCCAAGCGCCACGATAAACTTACTCATGCGAACCGCCTCCGCTGCGCAAGACGTGCTGCGCGCGCCACTGCCTCAGCCGTCTGTTCTGGTCGTGGGCCGCCGATACCGTAGCTAATGTTTACCGTTACTCCGCCGCCGTCACCGGAGGAAGAGCCGCGAGATCGTGAGCCTGTGCCGCGTTCGCGTGATGCGCCGGATCGTGCCTTCTCGCGCTTGTCGTCTGCTGCCTGCTTCTTTCCGATGTCGACACCCATCACGGTGGCGACACCGCCCATACTGACACCGGCGACGATCGCCGCAGCCCCAAGTGCCGCAAGAGGTGGCCCGTTAGGGCTTCCGACAATGGACAGGCCGGCGCCCTCGAATGCCTGCTTAATTCCGATCCCGATAAGCTGGCTACCGATACTCTTTAGAAAATACTGCGCTGCAATCTCTTCGGCGTACTTCGTGCCCTCGATCTTGTCCTCAAGGTATTGCATAGACGTATCAGCGAGAAGTTGTGCCGACGATTGCGCGAGGTCCGCATATGTCTGTTTGATGCTGGCGATCTCTTCTTCTGTCTTTCTCGCCTGTTCGATGCGCTGCTTATCCGCTTCCTCTTGCGCCTTTAGCTGCGCCTTCATGCGGTTGTCTGTTTCTTCGTCCGTCTTCTCGTCGAGCGCCTTCCGTGCCTTTGCGAGATTCTCTAGGTAGCTTTCGCGCGCAGCATCGTTTGCGTCTAGCTGCTTCATGCCGGCTTCTACGAGATCGTTTTTCCAGTCGTTTGGTTTCTCGCCTTTCGGGGTCTTAACCTTTTCCGCTGCATCACGTCCGCGCACGGCCATCTTTAGAGTCTGAATGTCAAGCAAAAGTTGTCGCTGTTTTTGCAATTGCAGTAGCTCAGCCTCGCGCATGCTCTTTTGCGCTTGGTCTTCCGCCGAGACGCCGCCGAGCGCCTTGCGCAGATCCTTGATCTTCGCGTCAATCTCGGCGACTTTTGTTGCGGTGTTTGCCTGCATCTGCGCGGATGTCTCTGGCCCGGCAAGTTCTCCCTTTAGTTTTGCAAGCTCGTCATACAGCTTGTGTGTCTGCGCTGTCGTCGCGTCGATGCTGGAATATTGCAGGTCGATCGCTTTGCTTTGCGCTTCGTTCAGATTCTCCCAATGCTTCGTCAGCGCGGCGACTGCCAGTCCGCACGCTGCGAGCGCGATGCCGAACACGCCCCCGCTGGCGAGCAGACCGGCAATGTCACCGATAGGTCCGATGGCACCGATTGTTGCCGTTGATAGCCCGCCCATCGATCCACTGATGCCGCGCAGCGCCTTACTTGCTTCGCGCTCGGCACCGTCCAACTTGCCTAGGCCGCCAGTGATGAGCGACAGGCCGCCGCCCAGCTTGCGGGCCGATGCGTCCGTCTTAGCAAGCTGCGCGTCCGCCTGGCTGGCGTCCACGACTAGCTTGTATGAGAATGTTTCGCCGGTATCGCTCATCTTTTCTCCCGGCTTTCCTTGATGTCTTCTGACATCTTTTCAGAGTGAGCGTGCGAGATGATTCCTATCGCCTGAATAGCATGACCGCTTAGGCGTTCCAATGATTGTAGCCCTGTCTTGCCCTCACACGCTCGCCACAGAGACAGCGCATCGGACACATCAGGGTTGTTCAGGATATGTCGACGGGGGCAAACGTCGGTCTGATACTCGGTTCCGTGGAAGTGAGCCCCTCCGCCGTCTTTCCGTTTGGCCCCGCCATGACACCCGAGCTGAACCCGGCGATGTCCTGGGCATTTGCTGCAATCGAGTTTTGCGAGGTCGACCCGAGCGGCTGCCCAAACCGCAATGCTTTTTTTGCCGGCAAGTCCTGGAAGTGTAGGGCTGCCTCGTAGATCGGGGTCAGAAGGCCCGTGCGACGGAGCGCGTCGAGAAGCTCCGCGTCAATCTCGGTCTTGCCATCGATGCCGGAGATGCCTGCTACCGCCTTCTCGACGAAGGCCGCGCGTGCGTCGACCACCTTGGCGATCGCATTGGTCAGCGCCACCGGGCTACCGCCGTCGCGCGCTGCCTTGACTTCGGACCACGCAGCCGATTCAACGCCGCCAAGCTCCCGGCGCTGTGCTTCCGAAAGGACGCGAAACGACAAGCCAATGTCCTCCGCGCCGTCTGGCATTTCAAGATCGCCGACAGGAAGCAGTAGACCGCTAGTTGCATTCAGTGCCTTCTGCGCCGCCTCACGCAGCGCTGCGCTGTCCTGCTTGGCGAGCGCATCGGCAAAGGCGTCAACGCTTAGCTCCGACCATCTGATATCGTCGTCAAGCGGGATGCCCTTGGCCTTGCGCTCCTCAATCTCTTTCGCTCGCCGGTCGCGTGCAGCCGTATGAAGTTCTCGGAGGCATTGCGATAGACTGACAGCCGGGCCAATTGCACCGGCAAAAAGTAACATGACCATGTGTTAACCCCTTTTATCACGATACACTAGAACAGGTGGATTCTAAGCGGAGCACCTGTCGTCGGTCCGTAGCATGTTGCCTCGAATGAGTATCCGTCGAATCCGTCAATGGATACTTTCTCGCCCTTTGTGAAAGCAGCGAGCGGCGCGCGGATGTAGAGGCATGCGCCGGCCGCCGTGCCGATCTGGATACCGATATCAAACGTGCCGAGCACGGCGCCAACACTCTTGTCGGTCGCTTGCAGCATCGTTGCGTCGAGTGTGCCAGCGCTATCGGTGATGCCGCCAAGCCCGCTCGTGGTGTCGAGGTAGAACTTGCCGCTGATCTTCGGCACCTTGTTAAAGACGCCGTAGCCGTAGACGCCGTGCGTGCCGTTGTGTGCGCCGCGCGGGACGACAGTGCCGCCGAAATCGATCTCAAGATCGCGGAACGTGTACGCCGTTGAACCTACGTACATCGTGGACGCCACGCCCACGATCGCGTTGCCGGTCGTGGGGATAGTAAACGACGGGTTCGCTTCCGCGCTGTCGGTGACGTTGGTCGGCTGCCACGTGGTGACGAGTTTGGCGTACTCGTTCATCGAGCAGATGATCTTACCGGTGCCCATGCAGCCAAAGAACAGCCGGCGATATTCCTCGCCTTCCGCGTCAAAATATGCGTGCTTGTGGTGTACGATTGACGGGTCGATTGTCCAGCGTGATGCACGGATAACGGTGCCAGTTGGCGTGCCTCCATGTGTACGGTCAAGCGTGAGGCTGTTTGTCGTTCCACCTGATACAATTTCGCGCGCCACGGTATCGGTGCCGTTGCTAAACAGCACGCCCATGCCGTCGGTATAGTTGGTGCCGCTCGTGACCGTGAGCGTAGTCGTGGCGCCACCCGTCGCCGTCGTGCCTGTCGATGCCGGGTCTACCGAGTCGGTGCCGGTGATGACGTCGAGAATCTTGCCGACCTCGCTCTCTGCCTCGGGATCAAGAGCGCCGCCGGCGTTGCCGCTGATGCCGCGCAAGATCAGTTCCAGGTTGTGTTGGCCGAGTTCATTAGGTCCGGCGAGCGGGGCCTGGAAACGCGCTGCTGCGTTCATGCTGCCGCGCTCAAGCTTCTTACGCTGCGTCGGCTTGAATCCCGGATCGCCTTCGGGCTCAAGCTGAATCAGCGTGCCGGGCGTGCCGGTAAAATCCGACGTTGAGGAATGCTTGCCCATGCGAAGTTCAAAAGCGCGTGCCTGTCCGGTCATGTCGTCACCTCTTTACGGAGTTTCTCTGTACTCGATCGTGATAGGTGTGCGCGTTCTGTAACCGCCTTGAACCTTCTCGATTTGAGCTCTCATGATTGCATTGTTCGCCAGGCCGATACCGATGATCGACGACGTCGAGAACGTGCCACGTGCGGACGGTGCCAGGAGCGCAGCGCCGATCGTGTAGTGATCGGCTGCGATATCCTCGAAGTTTGCCGCTGGCTCTTTGTCTTCGATATAGAACACGAGCAAGTCGACCTCGGCGCGCATGCGCGGGGGGATGCCGCTAGAGTTAGGCGCCCCAACAAACTCGACGGATCGAGGCTCAAACCAGAACCCGCGCGAGTCGGGGAACGGGCCTTCGCTCGCCGTCTTAGATGCATGGCGAAACGTCGGCGATTTGCCACGCCGCGTCTTCGCCGGGGTCAACGCCTCGACGACAGACACCATCTGGGCTTGGGCCTGTAGCCAGCTCACCTAGACACCCGGAACCCGTTGCCTTGCTTGACCACTTCGTTCGTCGACGGCCCGAGGCCGGGCGGGTCTGTGTTCTGGTTCGCCTCGAACCACGTAGACGACGCAAGCGTGGTTTCTTTCAACTGGTCAAGGCGCCCCTGCATGCGATCGAAGTAGACCTGCTCGGTGTCTGGCCGCTGGCGCAAGATTGCCACGACGGTGGCCAGCGCATGCAGCGGCTCCAGCTCCTCGACAGAGACGATGTTCTCTTCGGAGATGTTATTCGCATGCAGCCAGGGCAGCACCTCGTTGCGCCAGCCGGCGCCAAGCGCGTGCTCCAGGTCGTAGTCGCTGGCATCTACCGACGACAGCACGATCGGGTAGTCGCGAATCAGGCGCGACGGTGTCAGCTTCGATGTCGCCAGCCGGCGCACGATCGAAAACTGCGTCGACCACCGCATGTCAATGCCGTTGACAACGCACTTCCAGATAGCGTGACACGGGCCGGCAAGCGCGGTCTGCGCCGTGGTCAGCACCTTATAGATGTCGATCCCAACAAAATCGGACCCACTTGGCACGTCATGCGTGAGCGGGTCTTTCAAATATACAGTTGTTCCCGTGATGTTTCGCGCGCTCTCTACTGTGTGAATCTCGCCTGCAACCGTGCGGATAGAATACAGCGTTCCACGGTACATTGTTGCTGACGCGGACAGCGTCAGCGTGCGCGCACCCTCGGATGCGGATGACGCCAGCGTCGTCGATATGGTGCTGATCGTGGCAGATGCCCACGTGTCGACCGTCGTAGGCGACGAGGCCGGCGTGTAGATTTGCACGTATGCGGTACCGACGTCGACGGGTGCTGCTGCCGCCCATTCGCGCGAGTCGCTGTCGTTGTAGTTACCGCCACCCATCGTGCGCGGGTAGGTCGTGAGGATTGGTGCCGTGCCGATGATAAACTTTTCAGCCGGCATGCGACCACCCTTTCACTATTGCGTGGTGCTCACGAAAACACGCACTTCCGATATATCAGCAGAGTGTCCACGGTACAAGGTTCTGCGGGTGCGTGGAATCTCGTGGACCTTGCCGGTTGCAGGGTCTGCGATTTGCCAACTACCGCCGGGGAGCTCGCCGACGCAAAGCACGAAATGATCGGCGTCTGACAGCCCGCTAGATGCGCCGGCCTTGTGGTCGATCCCGAAGATGACAGGCACGCCAGACCGCACGTAGCGCGATACGTCCTCTGCGACGTAGCCGCCGACAAAGGCTTTGCTGATGCCGATGGCCGGCCCGGCGACACTGGTAATGAGCCCGCTCCCAGCGTAGCCATTGGCGGCCATGATGCGCATATTCGCCTCGGTCATAGAGGCCGGCGCCTGCTTTTTGTTGACCGCGCGCGCAGCCATCACCATGCACGATAGCAGGCACCCTGACTGCGCAAACGTCTTGCCGCCCTTGCCGAGCGGCATCGGCCCGTGCGGCAAGTCGGACTGCTTTACAATCGCGCCGACGTCGATCACTTCTTTGGGCCGAGCTTATCAACGGCATTAGCGATAGCGTCCGCGCCGTCTGCCATCACGTCGTTGCTCGGGTCTTTGTCGGCACGCCACTTCTTAGCGAGTCCGTGCAAGACACCGACGACGAGTTCTTTCAAGACACCGCCGGCGGCGAACACGAGCATCAACACAAGCGGGTTGCCAAGCAAGTTCTTTGGGATCAAGTCATTCATCTTCGTGGCTCCGTAGTTTTCTGTGTGGTCCGGTTCTTTCGTCGAGCTTCTCGTTGGCGCGCTCCATGCCAAGCTCCAGCTTGTCGAGCTTTAGGTTGATCACCCGCAACGCCTCACTATAAAGCTCGCGGGAAATCTTGCTCTCGACGTCACGCTCTACGCGGGACACGCGCCACGACATGGCGCCCCACGCGGCACCTGCGCCGAACAATCCGATTGCGCCGCCCATGAGCCATTCCGGCATGCTGCCTCCTACGGTTTTGCTGGCGGTACGTACTTCTCAAAAGGTGCGCCGTCCCAGCCGCCGGCGTTCACGAGCTTGGCGCTCTTGGCGACGGCTTCCACGGCGGAGTCAAACGCTGCGCAGTCGTAGGCGATCTCAGTATTCGACACGCCGCCGCTTTCTTTGGGCACGTTCAGGTAACCGAAGCACTCGCCATCATTTGGCTTGTTGATGCACATAGAGACGATGTCAGCGTCGCCAATTTGCGCCCCGCTCACGACCGAGACACCGCCGACAACGGCAGCGCCCGCGAGGAATGCAAGAGCGTTTTCTTTGATACCCATTAGATGCAACTCCAAAGTGTGTTGGCATACAGACAGTGCATGGACTGGTTGACCGTGAGCGTCGTCGGCGACGTGCGGAGCTTCACCTTGCCCGCTGAATCGGTGACCACGATCGACGCACTGCCCACGTTCATCAGGTCGAACCATTCACCATCGCGAATCGAGGTTTCGCCAGGTTCATAATTGCAAACCGTGCCAGAGGTGCAGTTAAATGATATACTTGAAGACGTAGGAGTAGTCGTATCAAGTGTAGCAGTGGCGTTAGAGATCGTCTGGCGTTGCGTAATCTCTTGCAGCCCCTCACCGAGCACGCACATTTGATTGGTGCCATCAAGAGTCGGCGAGAGACCATCAGCGGCGCAGAAAATGCGTGTGGATGTAGCAGCATCCGTCTGGCGACCCGCCAGGATGTTACCGCTGGAAATCTTTAGCTCGCCACCGGAGCCGGCGGACGACTTAAGATACCACTGCGCAACGCTGCCGGTGTCCGGGCCGAAGTCGCCGCGAACGGTTCCATCAGTAAGCGCCACCTGCACCGCGCCGTCGTGGCGGACCACGCCCGTACCATTTGGGCGCAAGACAAGGTCCTCGTTCGTGCCGGTCGTGATGTCGACGGAGATGGCTGAAAAGATAAGTTGTGACAGCAGCGTCCCGCCGCTGAATGACCCACCACCACCGCCGTCGCCGTTGATGCGACCGGCCATTGCAGACCCGGTCGCGACAAAGGACGCGAGCAGGAAGGCCGCTACGAATCCGATACGCGCGCGCATCAGCTACCGCCCAGGCACTTGATCGCCTGCGTGCCGCTGGCAACCAAACAGTAAGGCGCACCGCGTGCGGCGTCCGCACTCAGCGAGCTACGCAGACAGGTCGCCGACGTCGTCGAGATGCACGGCGCGCTTGTCGTTACGCCAGACCCGCCGACAAAGACCGACGTGGCGCTGTTGTTTTCGCAGTAGACGCTTTGGAAGTTCATCCCCGAAGACGGCGCGATGGCGGTTGCCGTCGTCGCGCACGTCACAGAGAACGCCTCGAAGTTCTGGAAACCAGACGCCGGCACCTGTTGCGCGGCGACAAGAGACGGAATCGAGGAAGCGCGCGCGGGTACGAGCGCGACCCCGATCAACAATGCAACAGCAAAAGCCCCAAGAATAAAGGTGCGTCGCATGTTTTACTCCTAGAGAGACTGCAGTTTGATTACATAGAAATTAGCCGCACGGGTCGTGACCGTATCACCATTTGATCCGCTGTCATAACGGAAGTCATAGGTGTCGCTCAGGCTGGCGCTCACAATCTTCTCAACACATCCGAGATTGCCGCGCACGGCCGATGCCGCATAGGTATTGCGCACGATGGGGCTCGCCACGGTGGTAGCGCCGGCGCGCACGCGGTGCCAGGCACCGAGCACGACAGCGTTGTTAGCCCCGACGACATCGTTAAGGCAAGCGCGCAAGAGGATCTCGCCGACGCCGCAAGAGGCAGCGATCGTGAAGCTGTTGCTCGCGAGCGTGTACGTGATGCATCCGCTGCCGTCGGTCTCACCCGCCACCATGGGCGCAGCCGTCTTTACGGTGACGTAGGTGCCGGCGGTAGTGACCGTGGTAACGGTTCCGGTCGCATCGCTGATGCCAGCCGATGCGAACACGGAATCGCCGGCGCTATTGTACTCGCGCGCGAGCGCGTTGCCGGGCAGGAAGAACGTAGCGAAACCAAGCGTGAGCGTTGCAGCCAGTGCGTATTTCAAAACATTCTTCATTGCCTACTCCTTAGCGCCGTCGCGCTTCGTTGATGTATTCGTGCATGGGTCGCGTGTGGCCTTTGTCCGCATCACGCGCCATGGCGGACGCAATACGGTGCGCGGTCTCAGAATTGACCACGGTGCTGGTGCCATTGGTCAGCATGCGAGCAAGTGCAGGCTCTGCCTTCTGTGCGATGTCGGCAGCGAGAGCGTCGGCTGCGTCTTTGCGGATCTGCTTTTCGCCGTTCTCGGACTTACGCTTCGACATTTGGCACTTCCTTCTTTGGTCGCTGAATCTTTGGCGCGTCTTGCTTCGCTTTGTTCACGACGGTGGCGAGCAAGTCGATCATCTCTTTGGCGTTGTGCTTGTTGCTTTGCAGTTGATTCTTCTCTCGAAGCGCCACGTTCTTGTGAATCAGCGCGACGTGCTCTTGCGTGAGCACCGGCCAGTCAGCCAGCGGGTCGCCGGGGAATGCCGGCTCGATGGGCTTCGGCACGTAGCTAATCTCAGCGTCGAATGCGTCGCTTGACGCAACACGCTCGCCAGCAACAAAGATTGGCTGTTTGTCCTTGCCCTTCTTAGCCATGATGTTCATGGCACTTGAGCGGCGACCGTGCGGGACGATGCCTTCCCCTTGGCGGTAGCTGCCGCCGTCGTCTGGGATGAGGTAGCTAAATCCGTCCGTTGTAGAGATAACGGACAGCATGCGCGGTCGCTTGGCGAGCTTGCGAACCTTTGCGAGAACGTCATCGAGATCGTCGTTGTCAATCATTTGTTTCCCCTTCTATCGGTTGTCAGTTCGGCCGCGAATTACGGCGCGTCGGTAACAATCTTCACAGCGTTCAAGTCGACGAGCTCGGCGCACAAGTAGTGAGCCGTGGTCACGACGTCGACCGCACGCAGCAAGAGGTTGACATGCGCGCGCGTCATGAGCGGTGCCTTTTCCAGGTACACGAAGGCGCCGGGACGGCCCATGTACTTAGGCGCGTCGGGGGCTTCGTCGCCACCGAGGACACCGAAGCAACCGACGACGTCCGCGCCCGAGTTCGCGGTGACCGCAAGCTCGTAGTCGTACGTCGACACTGGACGGCCGAGCAGCTCACCAATGTAGCCGGCGCCGCGCGAGTCTTGCGCGTTCATCAGGTTATTTTGCGCCTGGCTGTTCCACAGATTCGACAGGCCCGTACCCGTGCCCGCCATCGCTTCCGTGTTCACGTCGTTAACCTGAATCTCGTGCAACACGTATTGCGCTTCTTGGATGCCGCGCAACGGTTGGTTGATACGGAACTGGTATTGTGCCGCCATCAGGTTCGCGATCGAGCAATCAACGCCGGTCGAACCAACCGAGGTTGACAGGCCGGTCATGAGTGCAAGCGCGTCCGCCTCCATCTTCTGCATGGCCATCGGGATGTGCTCGTTGATGATCGGCTCAAGCATGCCCGTGAGTTGGTCAGTATTGCCGTCGACGAACATGCGTTGCACTTGCTCGAACGGAACACCGAGCGCGAGCGATGCCGCGTTCTCGGTAACTTGGCTCAAGATCGCCACGCCTTCCGTCGGGGTGACGGACACCGACGTGCCGAGCGACAGCGCAGTGTTGCTCGAAAGCGCGGTTCCTTCCGTGCCTGCCGACGCAGCGCCCAGATCGCCTTGCTTGAAGTAGCGCTTAAGGGGCGCATTCAAGCCGGAGATCGAATCCTTGTGAAACTTCGCAAGGAAGATGAACTTGGGGATATTCGCGAGGATGGCGCGCTGCGCCATCACCTCGGTACGGGTGTATGCGGAAAGTGTAGATGCAGTGGTCTCGTTGGCCATTAGTCCCTCGTGTTAGTTACATCCCAAAGAAACCAAACTTGCTTGTCTTCTTGCTCGTCACCTGGCTTTCAACTTGGGCCAGGTATTCTGTGGGATATTTGCGGCGCGCTTCGGCAACAGTGATTTGTTTGCTTTCGATCATCGCCACCAGATCGACAGAGTGAGTCGCAGGCGCGGGTGCCGCTGAAGGCGGGGGCTTGCGCGTCGGCAAAGAAGGGGAAGAAGATGCATCCGCATTCGCCCCCCGCGCCTGCGTTTGTTCGTAGAATGCGACGAACGCAGACTTGGCTGGCAAGCCTTCGATCCCGTCAAGCACTCTCTTGGCATTTTCGTCCATCGTCTCAGTGGCGCGCTCGATGCGCTTAGTCTCAGACTCGCGCCACGCCTTGCCGTAGCCGGCGTCTGGCTGCACAGCGGCATAGGCTGCTTTCAAGTCTTCCAGTTCTTTAGTGCGAATCGCCAAGAGCTCGGCATGTTTGCCGCTCGCCTCAAGGTCTTTCTTGTGCGCCTCTGCTGCCGCCGTCTCAGCGGCAAGCCGGGCCGCGAGCTCGCGTTCTGCCTTCTCGGCACGCTGCGCATAGCTCGCGAGCGCCGCAGTTGTTGCATCATTGATCGGGGGTGCAGATACGTTATTGCCACCCGTCTCGACGACGGGTTGCGCTGTACCATTTACCTTTGAATCCGCCGCTTCTGCTGCTGCCATAGTGTTTCTCCGCCTTCTTAAGTGCAGAGATACACTGTATCAAATTGGTCCGCAACTATTCCGCGCCGGATGTGCCTCGCCCACCAAACTTGAACATACCCAGACGCAACAGTTGACGGAAAATGTCCCGGCGTTGGTCCGGTGATAGGCCAAGCCAGGGTCGGGGTGGACGACCGTTGCCGCCGTAGTGGATGTAGCGCCCAAGCAGGTTCCATTGTGGCGAGCGGTTGCCGGTGCGCACTGCCTTGCCGCGCTGTCTCGATACACCATAGCGCTCGGTTTCCCGGGCCGATGCGCGTGCAAGAGCCTGGCGCTTTTTGTACGCGGCAGACCCGCCGCTTTCTCCCTTGGCGCGTGCCACCTGCGAAGCCTTTGCCGCCGGCGTCGACACCTCCGCCGATGTGCCCGCGCCCGAGCCAAACGTCAGCGTGAGCACGTTGCCGGACAGGTCTTTTTGTAGCCGCTTCACGCTGCCCATGAGTCCGCCAGTCAGGCGTAGGTCTACGTTCTGCGCCTCACCCATGGCGGCTAACTTCGCCTTCCACTCAGGCGAGTAGTCAGCGAGCGGATTGCCGTGGATGTCAAGGCCAGCCTGCACCCGCTGGCGGATGGCGCCCGGCACGATGGCAGATAGGAAGTCTGCGATCTTCGGCCAGTTGGGCGTTGGCTTTCCGCTCGCGCCGACAAACGTGATCGAGCTCGCCACAGCTACACCTCGACGATCTCAATCCCCTGTGCCTCTGCCTCAGATCGCAGCATAGCAGCCCACGAGTGACGGCAATTATACCCGCCACCGAATGTCTCAGCGTCTAAATCTGTACCATTATCTAGCTTGCCTAGATCGTCCAACCGTACAGCTTTACCCACGTATTCCGCGCAGAAGTCTCGCGTCTTTTGATCGTCTGGCCCGACGTACAACATGACAATGGGTTCGCCGGCGGCATCTTGTGCGGCTGTTGCATCGTCGACGGCGACCTTCCGGCCCGCGCCCATGATCGCCGCGTCGACCGCTGCCTGCGCCTTGGCAAACGAGGCATGCACCGCATCGGCCACATTCGCGATCGCATTGTCGAGGCTGTCTCCGGTCGTAACCCCGAGGCGCATTGCCTCTGCGATCTGATCGGCGCCCTTGCTAAACGCGTCGGTGACCTCTGCCATCTGGCCGCTGATGATCCCCTCGATCTCGCGCACCACGTCGGGGTTGAAGTCTCCCATGTCGAGACTGTCAGCCACCGCGCGCGCGGCATCGAGTGCGGCCCTGTCGACCTCGGTTGCGATGGACGCAAGCGCTTGCTCTTCCATGGCGCGCACAATCTGCGATCGAATCTTGCTTGCGTTCGCCAGCGCCTCTTTGTCCGACAGCAAAGCAGAGTCGCCGCGCTCGGTGTCGAGCTTCGACACGAGTGCGGTGATCTGTTTGATCAGCGCGCGCTCGATTTGCTCTAGCGCGCGCTTTGCCGCATCGGCTGCCTTGCTGCCGTCTTCATTCGCCATTGTTCACGGCCGGTGCGCTTGCCTTAGCATCAGGTGACGGCGCATCGGTCTTAGACGCCAAGGTCAGCCCGCCGAACTTCGTCGCCGGTGCCGCAAGCTGTGTGCCCTGCCCGATCTTGTCGCTGATGCCGACAGCGACCGCATCCGCCACGGTCGGATAGATGTCGGGGAACGCTGCCGATGCGTACTGCGCGGGGCTCAGTACCTTGCGATCTAGACCGGCTTCCAAGCGAGCCATCTTGTCGGTCTGAATCTCATAGCTGACTGCACTCTTCGGCGTGACGCATACGGTGAGCGCACCGAACTTGATCGGACGCGATGACACGTTGTCGTGCATGTCAAGCAAAATCGGCCAGAGCAGTTGCTCCTCCATGCGCACGAAGTTGTGCGAGAGACGCTGCACCTTGCGGTCGTGCTGTTGATTCTGCACCTGGCGCGCGATACCGGACTCAGGCGGTCCGGGCTCGGTAGCGTACGCATCGGGGTTATTGCTGCGCGAGATGGCGAGCTCACGGAGCGCCAGCTTATTGCCCTCGCGAATCTCTGCAAATTCAGCATTGAAGTTGAGCACATCAAAACGCTCATTGGTCGCGATCTTGTTCCAATGGTCCGGGCCGATCGTGATGTCTTTCATCTCCAAGCTATCGCCGGAGTAGTACGGCTGTCCGTGCCCTTGCAGGTCGCTGATGTATTGCAGGTTAGAACGCGACACGTTCAGTCCGTCGACGACGGACGCGATGTCTCGGTCTGCGTCGAGGTACACTGACCCGCTCGGGATGCCAGCATGCGCCACGAACACGGGCAAGAGCCCCGCATACTCGGTCGCCGGGTCTCCGCCGACATAGAAGGCGTCGCCGTTCTCTGAGACGATGTGAACCCACCACGTGTCAGACTCGACGCTCTCGCGCGAGAAGATGCGCCACCATGAGACAGGGTCGGCAATGCCGTTGGGCGACGTCGTCTTGTGCCCGAAGACGAGCGCTTTGCGGATGTCGTTCGGCGCGCTGTTATCGCAGATGCACACCGTATCAGAAGGATAATGCAGCGAGATGCGCGGCTCGTCGGCGACGGTATCCCAGTCGACGACGCCGAAGATGGTACCGAGCGCGAGCGTGCGCTGCTCTAGCTCGGGGAGGATGCCGTCAAGGTCGGCAGCGTCGACAAGCCATTCGAGTTCGGCAGCGCGCTTCTCGTCTTCGATCTTCTCAGAAGCCTCGTCCTCAAGGTACCGATCTGGCGCGGTGTTATATACGCCAGCGTCGGACGCGGCGATCATCTGCAACCAGTTGATCGGGATGATTGGCATGCGCTGGAACGTCTGCGGATAGCGCGCCGCCATTGCCTCGCGCACAATCTGTTCCTGGTCGCCCTCGTACCGCTTGCGCTGCCGCTTGGCCCACACGTCATAGCCGGGTGCCTTGTGCCGCTGACCAGCGTTTAGGATGTCCTGCACTTCTTTCTTGCTGAACGTGCGATGCCCGGCGGCGATGATGCTGTTCAGATTGTCGACCAGGCTTGAATCCCACAGCATGCGCACCTCTAGTGTATGTTAACCGTGTACCATGCTCACGACGTTAGGTGTACTGTTAGCGCGCGTAGAGAACCCGGGCCAGTACATATGAACGCCGTAGCGCACGAGGTCAGCACCGTGCGAGAGGTCGGCATCGCCGCGCAGCTTCTCAGGCTTACCCGTCGTCTTGTCGTACGCCTGCTGCTCAAAGCACCGCGTGATGTAGCGGCACTGTTTGGTGTCGATGTGAATGCGGTTCTTTGCGAGCGCCAGTTGTACACTTTGCACGCTCGCCTCGATCGACGGGTTGGCGCTCGGGAACTTCGGGCGGAATCCTAGCGACCTTAGGATCTGAACCGTCGTCAGGTTGCTGTTGCTAGAGCGCTGTTGCCCTGCCGCGTCACACACCACAGTTAGCGTCGACTGCATGACCTCGCGCTCAGACGTGTTGCACAGCAGCGCGATTTGACTGCGCGCATACTCGCCATGTTCAAGCACATCGGTGCCGTTCTTGCTGCCGATGATCTCTTTGATGATGTGCGCGCCGTTGTCGGTCTTGAGCACGATCGCCCACGTCATCGCGTCGACGTTGAAATCGCACCACATCTGCAAGCGTGGAAGGTCTTTATAGGTGAGCGCCGGGGCATCCATGTGGTGCTTGTTGCGATCGAACCGGGTATAAACGCGACCCTCTTTCGGCGTGCGAATCCCCTCAAGGCGTTCGCGCTGCTCCGACTCCGACAGCATCGCGGTCAGGTCCGCCACGTAGGATGCGCTCAGATGCGGGTTGTCCTGCGTGCGCGCAAATATCTGGCGCATGCCAATGGACTCGGCTGCCGCCGTCCACTTCTCGCCAGCACCGCCGTACCCTTCCGGCGTACCCTGCAATACAAGTTGCGGTGTATTGCTAATGCCGTCAGTTATGCGCTCTCTAATTGTACGCAATAGACGGTCGCCTAGCGTCTCCCATTCGTCAACGAGCGCAAACCCTACCGTTAGACCATACAGTGATTCAGGGTTGTCACCGCTTCTCAGGAACAGTTTGCACTCGCGACTACCCATGCGCCATGTGATAGTGGAATCGCTCTTATGGTAAGTGTATCGTATTCCCGCCTTCTCCATACATCGTTGCCATGTTTCAACGAAGACAGCGGTCAATTGCTTATACGTTGGCTCGACAACTAGTCCGGCAATTGGTGCATTGGCATACGCCAGGCGAAACGCCTTCCATACCATTGCGTAGGTCTTGCCAGATCGGACGCCGCCGGTGAGGCATAATATCTTCGATGTCTCATCGTCGATCATGTCCGCTTGGTGCGGCAGTAGTTCGATGGTCGCCATTAGTTGCGCGGCGTCGTGGGCGCATCTTGTGGACGACGCACCATGTCGAGGGCAGGGTTATCGGTGCGCGCCTGGCTGTCGGTCTCAGCATGCGCCGTGTATTTCAGAATCGTCTCGGCCGCCTTGAGGCGGGACGGCAAGTCGGCAGCGTCATCCGCCACCGTTTCAATCAGAAAGTCCGAAGCGATGGCGATGCCGGTCTCAAGCCGGACGCGCGCGATGCTAACTGCCACTTGGGCTATGCGCCGGTACTCTTCTAGGAACGCGGCATCGAGCATCCACTTGTTGGCTGTGCTGTACGCCACTTTGGAGAACTTGCACGCCTGCTTTACGGTGCCACTTTGCACGAGCCAGACAGCGAACGCCACTTGCTGCGCTGAAAGGCCGTCTTCACGTGACACTTTCTCGTTAGGACCAATCCCCATTGGTACACTGTATGCACGTTATCACGCCCGCAACAACTATACCGTGACTGCTCCAAAATTGAGCAGTTGTGCCAATTTGGCAAACCTACCAGTTGCACAGCGGCTTGGCCTTTTCGATAGCCTCATCCGTCTCAGAGTGCCACGGGCCGGGGCTCTTGGCGTGGTTCGCGTCGCCGTCGCCGGTCTTCTGGAAAAAGTGCGCATGCCAGCGCTCGTGCAGCATCACGTGGCAGCTAGAGACGGTCATGTGCTGCTCGTCAACCGTGTAGCCGGAAGCCTCCAGCCCGCTGTCCACCCAGAACACCGTGGGATCGACCCAGGTGACTTCTATGGGCGGGGCCGGGTCAAGGGCCGGCTCTAGGTCCGCCATCCCAAAGAAGACGTCCTGCACTTGCTCAGCGCTAGGGCAGTTGCCCGGCACCCGTGCGCGGCAGTCAACGCTAGCCCACGCAGGCACCCATGTAGAACAGCTCGCCAGTAGGCAGGTGAGAATTATCGCACATCGCATGTGGTATTCTTACCACAGACCGGGCCGTTTGTAAATCCAGGTCAGCCAAGTCAGTCCCCAGTCAATGACCTGGATAAACGGACTTGGGGTTTTCTGTGACGCAGTGCGTCACGCGTAATGCCTTTATAAGAGATTAGAGAGTTTTTTTAGAGAGGAAATACCGGACAAAATCCAGGTCAGGCAAGTCAGGCACTATGGCCCATTCTCTGGAAAGCCACCGACCGGCATGCGGACATGGCACTTTTGACTGACTTGCCTGACTTGGGGGTTTTTCTAACCCAAGTCCGTGTTTTAATTTAACAATCCAGGTCAGTAACTTTTACTGACCTGGATCCTGACCTGCCTGACCTGGATCTGGGCTGTGTTATTGGTTGACTTATATGTTGTGTCATGTACAATGACGACATGATCACAAAAAACATCGACCTAATCGCTGTTCTCAATTCAAAACCGGCTGGGCAATGGGTCTTTCTGACCGGGAAAAACATATGTCAGGCGGGGCCGCGTTCAGCCCTTGTAAAAAGGGGCTGGGCAGAAGAGGCAGAGAAACAACTGGCAGACAGCGGGCACATGACAATCCCTATGCGACTCACGGAAGCCGGAAGAGCTGCCGCCGCTCGTCTGCTTGGCGGTGCCCAATGACCTACCGCACCCACACCGTGTCCCACATCCTGGAGGTGCCGCGCGAACTCAGGACCATGGCGCACCCCGGCGACCGCGTCATCGTGGACGCCGCCAACCGCGTCTCGCACCTGCTGTCAGGACAGAACGCCTACACGCTGTTTCAGCTCACGGAGCGCGTGACCGGGCCTACCCGCTGGTACACCGACCGGGGCGCCACCTGCATCAATCCTGGGCGCGTACGCTACGCCTACAGGGACGGCGCCTCGGTCTTTGTTGGCGCGCTTGACGGCACCCAGGGTGAAGCCCGTATCGCCGGTCTTGGCGAGCAAGACATCGCCGACCTGTGCGCCATCGCCGGCGTCTACCTTGACGGAGAAAAGGACGATGTGACGATCGTGGGCGACGATGTCTTTATCCAGTATATCGAGCCAGAGGACGACATCACCTGGAAGGCGGGCGAGGTATGAGCGGCGAAATCCCTCGACAAGATCCGTTGACCGATCAAGAAATGGAAGAACTCCCAAACGAAGCAAGGGAGATCCTCGCCGCCTACATCGCAGACTTCGGCCCTGTCGGCGACGACATGCGCTACATGGCACGCGGCACAATCGACCTTTATAACGACCTGCGCCTGGTAGTGTTCCAGCGCGATGAGATACTGATCTCAATGGCACGCATGCTTGAGTCTCTTAAAGCAAACGTCGCGATCCGGCGCGAGTTGTCGACGAAATGCTGTGACGATTGGTCGTGCGTGCTGTGCTCACCGATGGCGTCGTTTGTTAATT
>Ga0228700_1001019_pt1 | contig 20452 bp, 18 predicted proteins | sample McNCre317_Aug_MG_FD_178019 | JGI IMG/M metagenome (GOLD analysis project Ga0228700, IMG submission 178019) | Freshwater microbial communities from McNutts Creek, Athens, Georgia, United States - 3-17_Aug_MG | ecosystem: Environmental > Aquatic > Freshwater > Creek | place: USA: Georgia...
TGTTGGCGTGGGAAACGTTGTTCCCTGTCATTGGGCCTTTGCCCGTTACGTCGCAAACGCGTGCCATGTGGACACTCCGATACTTTTAAAACAGCCGGTGCCGATGGGTCTCATGCAGACTTGCATGAGGCCTGGCGCTCCAGCCTCACCTCGCCAAGATGGGTGGCGGTATCCCAGATCGCTGGCTCTGTGATCCCCGGTCAAAAGTCGGGGCAGATCCAGCAAAGCCTTGAATTATAACCAGAAATCAGCCCTGGTTCTGTTCCAGGAAGCGTTGGGCATCCAGGGCGGCCATGCAGCCCGTGCCAGCGCTGGTGATGGCCTGACGGTACACGTGGTCCTGCACATCGCCTGCGGCGAACACACCGGGTACCGAAGTTTGGGTGGCGAAACCCTTCAGACCGCCCTGGGTCACGATGTAGCCGTTTTCCAGTTCCAGCTGGCCCAGGAAGATTTCGGTGTTGGGGGCGTGGCCAATGGCGATGAAGCAGCCCTTGAGCTCGAGGTCTTCCAGGCTGCCGTCCACGGTGCTTTTCAGACGCACACCAGTCACGCCGGTGTCGTCGCCCAGCACTTCTTCCAGGGTCTGGAAGGTTTTGAGCACGATCTTGCCAGCGGCGACCTTGTCCATCAGCTTGTCCACCAGGATGGGCTCGGCCTTGAATTTGTCGCGGCGGTGGATCAAGTAGACCTTGCTGGCGATGTTGGACAGGTACAGGGCTTCTTCGACAGCGGTGTTGCCGCCGCCCACCACGCAGCACAGCTGTTCGCGGTAGAAGAATCCGTCGCAGGTGGCGCAGCCGCTCACGCCACGGCCCATGAAGGCGGTCTCGGACGGCAGGCCCAGGTATTTGGCCGAAGCGCCGGTGGCGATGATCAGGCTGTCACAGGTGTAGGTGCCGCTGTCACCGATCAGGGTGAAGGGGCGCTGCTCGAGTTTGACGGTGTGGATGTGGTCAAACACGATCTGGGTGTTGAAACGCTCGGCGTGTTCTTGAAAGCGCTGCATCAGCTCGGGGCCTTGCACGCCGTTGACGTCGGCGGGCCAGTTGTCCACTTCGGTGGTGGTCATGAGCTGGCCGCCTTGGGCCATGCCGGTGATCAGCAAGGGCTTGAGGTTGGCACGGGCCGCGTACACGGCAGCGGTGTAGCCGGCAGGGCCGGAGCCGAGAATCAAAACTTGGGCGTGTTGGGTAGATGTGGACATGGTCTGCAAATCCGGTAGGGGAAGGGGGATGCCGAGCATCGTGTATTCCCTATTGTAAGAAGCCGTGAAAGGCAGCTGCCCATCAAGGGAATCTGGCGCCTTGATCGGGTAAGCTTGGCCCTTAAGTTATGACCTACTCCCTGCACACTTTGACCCATTCGCCATCTTCTGTCGAAGAGGAGGCCGAACCCCGCAATTTCTGGGCACGCTTTGCCCAGGAAATTGGCCTTTTGCTGGGCGCTGGCTTGCTGTTGCTGTGCTTCCTGGCATTGGCCAGTTACCACCCGCAAGATGCGGCTTGGTCCACATCCGGGGCCGGTGGTGCGACTCGCAATTGGTTGGGGCGCTCGGGCGCATTGTTTGCTGACCTGTCTTTTTTTGCCGTGGGCTATTCAGTCTGGTGGTGTTTTGCTGCGGGCCTGCGTGCCTGGTTGTCGGGCCTGGCCCGCTGGATGGGGGGCGCTGATCGCGAGCAGGTCGATGACGCTTCCGATGTGCATCGCCGTGTGTGGGTGTTCTGGCTGGGCTTGTCGGTGTTGCTGGTGGCCAGCGCTGGGCTTGAGTGGACGCGTTTGTACCGATGGGAATCTGATTTGCCAGGGCACAGCGGTGGTGTTCTGGGCTATGAAGTGGGCTATCTTGGCATGCACTGGCTGGGCTTTACCGGTTCCGCGTTGGTCGGCTTGGTGCTGGGTGTCATGGGCGTGGCCATGGTATTTCGTTTTTCCTGGGGGCAATTGGCCGAAAACATTGGTGAGCGGATTGACCGCTTGATTCAGTCACGGCATGCCAAGAAGGAAATCGAGGAAGACATGGCACTGGGCCAACAGGCCTTGCGCGAACGCGAGCAGGTGTCTTCGTTGCAGCCGATGGAGCCGCAATGGGATCTGGATGCGATCCACCTCGCGGCGCCTGAAGGCCAGCTTGAACTGGAGCCGGTACCGGTGCCCGTGCCTCAGGCGCCACCCATGGTCATTGAGCCTGGCGTGATGGACGTGCCGCGCAGCGAACGCGTGGTCAAGGAACGCCAAAAACCACTGTTCAATGAATTGCCCGACAGCAAGCTGCCGCAGGTGGACTTGCTCGATGCCCTGACGGCGCGCCAGGAAACGGTGTCGCCCGAGACGCTGGAGATGACGAGCCGCCTGATCGAGAAAAAACTCTCGGACTTCGGCGTCAAGGTGCGGGTGGTGGCTGCAGCCCCCGGCCCGGTGATCACGCGTTACGAGATCGAGCCGGACACCGGTGTCAAAGGTTCGCAGATCGTCAATTTGGCCAAGGACCTGGCCCGTTCGCTGAGCCTGGTGTCGATCCGTGTGATTGAGACCATCCCTGGCAAGAATTTCATGGCGCTGGAGTTGCCCAACGCCAAGCGCCAGTCGATCAAGCTCAGCGAAATTTTGGGCTCGCAGGTCTACAACGAAGCCAAGTCCATGCTGACCATGGGTCTGGGCAAGGACATCATCGGCAATCCGGTGGTGGCCGATCTGGCCAAGATGCCGCACGTGCTGGTGGCCGGTACCACCGGTTCGGGCAAGTCGGTGGGTATCAACGCCATGATCCTGTCGCTGCTCTACAAGGCCGAAGCGCGTGACGTGCGTTTGCTGATGATCGACCCCAAGATGCTGGAGATGTCGGTTTACGAAGGCATTCCGCACCTGCTGGCGCCGGTGGTCACCGATATGCGCCAGGCCGCACACGGCCTGAATTGGTGCGTGGCCGAGATGGAAAAACGCTACAAGCTCATGAGCAAGATGGGCGTGCGCAACCTGGCCGGCTACAACCAGAAAATCGACGACGCCACGGCGCGTGAAGAATTCATTTACAACCCCTTCAGCCTGACCCCGGACGATCCGGAACCGCTCAAGCGTTTGCCGCACATCGTGGTGGTGATCGACGAATTGGCCGACCTGATGATGGTGGTGGGCAAGAAGATCGAAGAGCTGATTGCACGGTTGGCCCAAAAAGCCCGCGCTGCGGGTATTCATTTGATTTTGGCCACCCAGCGCCCCAGCGTGGACGTGATCACCGGCCTGATCAAGGCCAACATTCCGACTCGCATTGCCTTTCAGGTGTCCAGCAAGATCGACAGCCGCACCATCCTCGACCAGATGGGTGCCGAAGCCCTGCTGGGCATGGGCGACATGCTCTACATGCCTTCGGGCACGGGTTTCCCGATCCGTGTGCACGGTGCTTTTGTCAGCGACGAAGAGGTGCACCGTGTGGTCAGCTACCTCAAGAGTCAGGGCGAGCCCGATTACATTGAAGGCGTGCTCGAAGGCGGCACGGTGGATGACGATGGCGGCATGCTGGGCGAGGGCGACAACGCCGAAAAAGACCCGATGTACGACCAGGCGGTCGAAGTGGTGCTCAAGAACCGCAAGGCCAGCATTTCCTTGGTGCAGCGCCACCTGAAGATTGGCTACAACCGCGCCGCACGCTTGGTGGAAGACATGGAAAAAGCCGGCTTGGTCAGTGCCATGAGTGGCAGCGGTCAGCGCGAGATCCTCGTGCCCGCACGCGCAGAGTGACACGCATGAAAATTTCACGACGTCTTGCTTGGGTGGCCGCACTGTGGGTGCTGGCGGGCGTGGCTTGGCCCGCCTGGGCGCATGCCGATGGGCTGGAGGCTTTGTCGCAGTTCATCCAGCAGACCCGCAGCGGTCGAGCGCAGTTCACGCAGGTCGTGACCTCACCGACGCGCCAGGGACAGCCTTCGCGCAGCAAAACCTCCAGCGGCAGTTTCGAGTTTCAGCGCCCTGGCAAATTCCGTTTCGATTACCGCAAACCGTTTGTGCAAACACTGCTGGCCGATGGCCAGACCTTGTGGATGCACGATGTGGATTTGAACCAGGTGACGGCCCGCAACCAGGCGCAAGTTCTGGGCTCGACCCCTGTGGCCTTGCTCACGGCGGCGACGGATCTGGAGGGGCTCAAAGCCGATTTCACCTTCAAGGCCGAGCCTGACCGGGAGGGCTTGCAATGGGTGCGCGCTACGCCCAAAAAAGCCGATGGCCAGATCCAGTCCGTGCTGGTGGGTTTGCGCGCGGCCGACAAAGGCGTGTCGCTGGCCGTGCTGGATGTGCAAGACAGCTTGGGCCAACGGTCGGTGCTGGGTTTTTCGGCGTTCGAACTCAACCCGGCTTTGCCTGCGTCCAGCTTTGTGTTCAAGGTGCCTGCTGGTGCCGATGTGATCCGTCCCTGAAACGCGTGGGGAACCGATGACGGCTGTGCCACTGTCACCCCAAGCCCCATTGGCAGAACGCCTGCGCCCGCGCAACCTGGGCGAGGTGATTGGCCAGCAGCATTTGCTGGGCGAGGGCATGGCACTGCGTTTGGCGTTCGAGTCGGGCCAGCCGCACAGCTGCATTTTGTGGGGCCCGCCGGGGGTGGGCAAAACCACGATCGCCCGTTTGATGGCCGATGCATTTGACGCCCAGTTCCTGAGCATCAGCGCGGTGCTGGGCGGCGTCAAGGACATCCGTGAAGCCGTCGAGAAAGCAGAAGCGGCCCGCACAGGCCTGCATCCGCAGCGCACCATCATGTTTGTGGACGAGGTGCACCGCTTCAACAAGAGCCAGCAAGATGCCTTCTTGCCGCATGTGGAAAGCGGGCTGTTCACCTTCATTGGCGCGACGACCGAGAACCCGTCGTTCGAGGTCAACTCGGCCTTGCTCTCGCGGGCCGCGGTCTATGTCTTGCAGTCCTTGACCGAAGACGATCTGAAAAACATCGTGCTGCGTGCTCAGGGCATCAACGCCGTGCCGGCCATCGAGCCCGATGCCTTGGCGCGTTTGCTCGCTTATGCCGATGGCGACGCCCGGCGGCTGCTCAACACGCTGGAGACTTTGTCGATGGCGGCGGGCCGCGAAAAGATCGACCCGGTCACCGATGCCTGGTTGTTGCGTGTGCTGGGTGAGCGCATGCGCCGCTACGACAAAGGGGGCGAGCAGTTCTACGACACCATCAGCGCTTTGCACAAATCGGTGCGCGGCTCGGACCCCGACGCCGCACTGTATTGGTTCGTGCGCATGCTCGATGGGGGTGCCGATCCGCGTTACATGGCGCGCCGTTTGATCCGCATGGCCAGCGAAGACGTGGGTCTGGCCGATCCGCGTGCCTTGCGCCTGGCATTGGATGCGGCCGAGGTGTATGAGCGTTTGGGCAGTCCCGAAGGCGAATTGACCCTGGCCCAGTGCGTGATTTACCTGGCCATGGCCCCCAAATCGAACGCGGCCTACAAAGCCTTCAACGAGGCCAAAGCCTTCGTCAAGAAAGACGGCACACGCCCCGTGCCCATGCATTTGCGCAACGCCCCCACCCAGCTCATGAAACAGCTGGACTACGGCAAGGGCTACCGCTATGCCCACGATGAAGCCGATGGCTTTGCCGCGGGCGAGCGCTACTTGCCCGAAGGCATGCCCGATCCGGGCTTTTACCGGCCCGTGCGCAGGGGTCTGGAAATCAAGATTGCAGACAAACTGGAAGAACTGCGAAAACGCAATTCCGCCACAGGGTAATTCCTGAGCAAATTCAAGCAGGAAGCTCTTTTTCCTTCTCTACAATCCCGCCACCCCGCCCGCTCAACCGCGTCATTGGCGGGGTTTTTGCTAGGTACTGGTGCTCACCCAAAAAGTGAATCGGGGTACCTGAAAGCCATTCATGGCACGACCTGACAAGACCGGGTCAACATTCGGAGAAAAAAATGGACGTCTTTCTGCAACAGGTCATCAATGGCCTGGTCATGGGCAGCATGTACGCCCTGGTGGCCCTGGGCTACACCATGGTGTACGGCATCATCAACCTGATCAACTTTGCGCACGGCGAAGTGCTGATGGTGGGGGCCCTGACCAGTTGGTCCGCGATCGGCATGATGCAAGAAGCCATGCCGTGGGCGCCGGGCTGGTTGATCCTGATCCTGGCGACACTGATCGCTTGCGTGGTGGCGGTGGCGCTCAACTTCACGATTGAAAAAGTGGCTTACAGGCCTTTGCGCAACAGCCCCAAGCTGGCCCCCCTGATCACCGCCATTGGCATGAGCATCTTGCTGCAGACCCTGGCCATGATCATTTGGAAGCCCAACTACAAGGCCTACCCCACCTTGCTGCCCAGCACCCCGATCAATGTGGCGGGTGCGGTGATCACCCCCACGCAAATCATGATTTTGGGCGTTACAGCCGTCTCGCTGGCGGTGCTGATGTGGTTGGTCAACTACACCCGACTGGGCCGCGCCATGCGGGCCACAGCCGAGAACCCGCGTGTGGCGGGGCTCATGGGCGTCAAGCCCGACATGGTGATTTCGGCCACCTTTGTGATTGGCGCCATTTTGGCGGCCATTGCGGGCGTGATGTACGCCTCCAACTACGGCACGGCGCAACACGCCATGGGCTTTTTGCCGGGCCTCAAGGCTTTCACCGCTGCCGTGTTTGGCGGCATCGGCAACCTGTCGGGCGCGGTGGTCGGTGGCATCTTGCTGGGCCTGATCGAGGCGATCGGCTCGGGCTACATCGGCCAACTCACCGGCGGTGTGCTGGGCAGCCACTACACCGACATTTTTGCCTTCATCGTGTTGATCTTCGTGCTGACCCTGCGCCCCTCGGGCCTGATGGGTGAACGCGTGGCCGACCGCGCTTGAGTCATAAGGAGGCTGTCATGAAAAACAACAAAACATTGCAATTCATCCTGGTGGGCGTGGCGCTCATCGTGCTGCCCCTGATCTTGCAGGGCTTTGGCAACGCCTGGGTGCGCATCGCCGACATGGCCTTGCTCTACATCCTGCTGGCGCTGGGCCTGAACATCGTGGTGGGCTACGCAGGCTTGCTGGACCTGGGTTATGTCGCCTTCTTCGCCGTGGGCGCCTACATGTATGGCTTGCTGTCCTCGCCGCACCTGACCAACACCTTTGAGTGGATTGCTGCGGCGTTCCCTGCAGGCATGCACATGCCCATCTGGCTGATCGTGCCGGTGGGCGCGGCCTTGGCGGGGCTGTTTGGCATGCTGCTGGGAGCGCCCACGCTCAAGCTGCGCGGTGACTACCTGGCCATCGTGACCCTGGGCTTTGGCGAAATCATCCGTGTGTTCATGAACAACCTGGACCACCCCGTCAACATCACCAATGGCCCCAAGGGGCTGGACCAGATCGATCCGATTTCCATTTTCGGCATCAACCTGGGCAAGAAGCTGATGATCGGTGACTTCGAAATTTCTTCGGTGTCGCTGTACTACTACCTGTTTCTGAGCCTGGTGTTGGTGGCCATCCTGATCTCGCACCGCTTGGAGTTTTCGCGCATTGGCCGCGCCTGGATGGCGATCCGCGAAGACGAAATCGCGGCCAAGGCCATGGGCCTGAACACCCGCAACCTGAAATTGTTGGCGTTCGGCATGGGCGCCACGTTCGGTGGCGTGTCCGGCGCCATGTTTGCAGGCTTTCAGGGCTTCATCTCGCCCGAGTCCTTCAGCCTGATGGAGTCGGTGATGATTGTGGCCATGGTGGTGCTGGGCGGTCTGGGTCATTTGCCCGGCGTCATCCTGGGCGCCGTCTTGCTGTCGGCCTTGCCTGAAGTGTTGCGCTACGTGGCCGGGCCTTTGCAGTCGCTGACCGATGGCCGCCTCGACTCGGCCATCCTGCGCCAGTTGCTGGTGGCTTTGGCCATGATCGTCATCATGTTGATGCGTCCTCGCGGCTTGTGGCCATCGCCCGAGCACGGTAAATCGCTCCAGACGAAATGAAGGACCTGCACATGACACAAGATACCGTCCTCCAAGTTGCAGGCATTTCCAAGCGTTTCGGTGGCCTGCAAGCCCTCACCGATGTGGGCATGACCATCAAGCGTGGCCAGGTCTATGGCCTGATCGGCCCCAACGGCGCAGGCAAGACCACCTTCTTCAACGTGATCACCGGCCTGTACACACCCGATACCGGCTCGTTTGAGCTGGCGGGCAAGCCTTACCAACCCACTGCGGTGCACGAAGTGGCCAAGGCGGGCATTGCCCGTACCTTCCAAAACATCCGCTTGTTCGCCGAAATGACCGCCCTCGAAAACGTGATGGTGGGCCGCCATGTGCGCACCCACTCGGGTTTGTTGGGTGCTATCTTCCGCACGCCCGGCTTCAAGGCCGAGGAGGCCGCCATTGCCCAGCGTGCGCAAGAGTTGCTCGACTATGTGGGCATCGGCAAGTACGCCCACTACAAGGCCCGCACTTTGTCGTACGGTGACCAGCGCCGCCTGGAAATCGCCCGCGCTTTGGCCACCGACCCGCAGCTGATTGCGCTGGACGAGCCTGCTGCAGGCATGAACGCCACCGAAAAAGTGCAACTGCGTGAATTGATCGACCGCATCCGCCAAGACAACCGCACCATCTTGCTGATCGAGCACGATGTGAAGCTGGTCATGGGCCTGTGTGACCGCGTCACGGTGCTCGACTACGGCAAGCAGATTGCCGAAGGCACGCCTGCCGATGTGCAGAAGAATGAAAAAGTGATTGAAGCCTATCTGGGCACAGGAGGGCACTGAGATGGCCAATGTTCTTTTGAAAGTCAAAGACCTGCAGGTCGGCTACGGCGGCATTCAGGCGGTCAAGGGCGTGAGCCTCGAAGTGCGCGAAGGCGAGTTGGTGTCCTTGATCGGCTCCAACGGCGCGGGCAAAACCACCACCATGAAGGCCATCACCGGCACCTTGCCTTTGCAAGCGGGTGACATCGAGTACCTGGGCCAGAGCATCAAAGGCCAGGGCCCTTGGGACTTGGTCAAGCAAGGCTTGGCGATGGTGCCGGAAGGCCGCGGCGTGTTCACCCGCATGACCATCACCGAAAACCTGCAGATGGGCGCGTACATCCGTTCAGACGCTGCGGGCATCGCCGATGACATCGAGAAGATGTTCACCATCTTCCCGCGCCTGCGTGAACGCAAGGACCAGCTGGCCGGCACCATGTCCGGTGGCGAGCAGCAGATGCTGGCCATGGGCCGTGCCCTGATGAGCCGCCCCAAGGTCTTGCTGCTCGACGAGCCGTCCATGGGCTTGTCGCCCATCATGGTCGACAAAATTTTCGAGGTGGTGCGCGATGTGTACGCGCAAGGTGTCACGGTATTGCTGGTGGAGCAAAACGCCAGCCGCGCGCTGGCCATTGCCGACCGCGGCTACGTGATGGACTCCGGCCTCATCACCATGACCGGTGTGGGCAAGGACATGCTGGAAGACCCCAAGGTGCGGGCGGCTTATCTGGGCGAATGAACTTATCTGGGTGAGTGAGCGGCTGCACCCCATCCAATACCAAGCTCAATGAGCCACCGCAGCGCCTGTGCTGCGGTGTTTGTCTCCTGCTGGCGTCAATTGCTAAATAGAAGTCATGAAATGACAAGCTGATGGAACGCTTGTCCCTCTAAATTCGACTTCTCTTTGCCCGATCGAGCGCCCAATCTGCTGGTGTCAGCAGATTGGGTTTGCCGACGATGCTTTTGTTCCATTGACCCAGAGAAATTCCATGAGCCGTGAAGTTGTTGTTGTCAGCGGTGTGCGCACCGCCATTGGTACCTATGGCGGCAGCCTCAAAGACATTGCCCCCACCGAGCTGGCCGCCCAAGTCGTGCGCGAAGCCCTGTCCCGCGCGGGCACCGACGGCAAGGACGTCGGCCACGTGGTGTTCGGCCACGTGGTCAACACCGAACCCAAGGACATGTATTTGTCACGCGTGGCGGCCATCAACGGTGGTTGCGCCGAAGGCACCCCGGCCTTCAACGTCAACCGCCTGTGCGGCTCGGGCCTGCAGGCCATCGTGAGCGCCAGCCAGTCCATCTTGCTGGGTGACTGCGACATCGCCATTGGTGGCGGCGCGGAAAACATGAGCCGTGGCCCCTACGCATCGCTCAGCGCCCGCTGGGGTGCCCGCATGGGTGACACCAAGATGGTCGACATGGTCGTCGGCGCATTGCACGACCCCTTCCACACCATCCACATGGGCGTGACGGCTGAAAACGTGGCCGCCAAATACGGCATCACCCGCGAGATGCAAGACGCCTTGGCGGTGGAAAGCCACAACCGCGCCGAGTGCGCCACCGCCGCCGGTTACTTCAAAGACCAGATCATGCCGGTCATGCTCAAAAGCAAAAAAGGCGAGATCGCTTACGCCACCGACGAGCACTTCCGCGCCGGTTGCAAGCTCGAAGACATGGCCAAACTCAAGCCGGTGTTTGTGAAAGAAAACGGCACCGTGACTGCTGGCAATGCCTCGGGCATCAACGATGCCGCTGCTGCCGTGGTGCTGATGGAAGCCGGCGCCGCCAAGGCCCGTGGCGCCAAGCCCATGGCCCGCTTGGTGGGTTATGCCCACACCGGTCTGGACCCCAAGATCATGGGCGTGGGCCCGATCTCGGCCACGCAAGCCGTGCTCAAGAAAACCGGCTTGACGGTCAATGACCTGGATGTGATCGAAGCCAACGAAGCTTTTGCCGCACAAGCCTGCGCCGTGACCCGCGAGTTGGGCCTGGACCCGGCCAAGGTCAACCCCAACGGCTCGGGCATCTCGCTGGGCCACCCCATCGGTGCGACCGGCGCGCTGATCACCGTGAAAGCCCTGTACGAGCTGCAGCGTGTGAACGGCCGCTACGCGCTGGTGACCATGTGCATCGGCGGCGGTCAGGGCATCGCGGCGATTTTTGAGCGTTGCTGATTTCTCGACACCCACGCCGAGACAAGGACCCGCGCGCATGAACCCACCGGACAGCAAGGCACTGCGCGGCCAAACCGCCGTGATCACCGGCGCAGGTTCGGGCATCGGGCTGGAGTTTGCACGCATCGCCGCCCGCCACGGCATGCAGCTGGTGCTGGTGGATGTCCACCAGGCTTCGCTCGATGCGTGCGCGGCAGAAATGCAGTCATTGGGGTGCACGGTGCTGGCACGCCGGGTGGACGTGTCCAGTGAAACAGAGATGGATGCTCTGGCGTCGGCTGTGGTCGATCGGTTCGGCGCACCGCATGTGGTCTTCAACAACGCGGGCGTGGCCACCCAGGGGCTGGTCTGGGAGTGCAGCGCGGCAGACTGGCAATGGGTGCTGGGGGTGAACCTGTGGGGCGTCATCCATGGCATCCGCGTCTTCACGCCGCTGATGCTGGACGCGGCCAAGAAAGACCCTGCGTGGCATGGCCACATCATCAACACCGCCAGCATGGCGGGCCTGGTGGCCCCGGCCAATCTGAGTGCCTACTGCGTCAGCAAGCATGCGGTGGTGGCCTTGAGCGAAACGCTGTTCAATGACCTGCGCCTCGTGACCGACCAGGTCAGCGCCAGCGTGGTGTGCCCGTATTTCGTGCCGACGGGCATCCACCAGAGCGCCCGCAGCCAAGGTGAAGACGAGCCCGTCCAGGCCTTGACCAAGAGCCAGCAGATGGGCCGGGCCATGATGGCAACGGCAGTCACCAGTGGGCCCCTGACGGCTGCCGACGTGGCCCGCCAGATCTTCGATGCCATGCTCAGCCAGCGCTTTTACGTGTTCACCCACCCGGACATGTTGCAGCATGTGGCGGCACGGGTAGAAGCCATCCTGGAGCAGCGTGATCCTCCCGACCCCTTTGCCGCACGCCCCGAAGCAGGTGCCCAGCTGCGTGCGGCACTGCGCGCAGCCTGATGCCATGCCATGCCTTGGCGGGCGGGCGGGCGGTGCGGGCCTGAGAGCGCAGCCCTCAGGCGAGATCAGCAAGCAGGCACCGTGTGGTTCAGCGCTCGCCTGAGCGGGCCTTGTCCATGAGGAAGTCGATGCAGGTGCGCACCGCGCGGGTCTGGTGCCGGTTGGGCAGGTACAGCAGGTACATATTGGTGCCGAAGATGCTCAGGCGGTAGTCATCGAGTGCCGTCAGCACCTGTCCATTGACGATCACATCGTGCACCACGTAATCGGGCACCAGCCCGATGCCCAGCCCGGCCAGGATGCCTTCGCGCAGAAAGGGGTAGTGGTCTGAAATCAAGGTGGGCGCCAGCATGACCTCTTCGCGCTCACCCTGCCGATAGCCCCGCAGCGACAGGTGTCGCCCCACCACATTGGCCGTGATCAGGGGCTGGGTGCGCAGCTGGGCCAGCTCGGTCGGCAAGCCATGCGCCGCCACGTAAGCCTGCGAAGCGCAGGCCAGGTAACGCACCGTGCCCAATTCGCGCGCCACCATCTGGGGCGGTGGTTCAGGCAGGATGCGGATCGCAATGTCCACCTCGTCGCGCAGGTTGTCGATGCGGTTTTCAAACACCACGTCCAGCACGATGCCCGGAAACTGGCGCTTGAATTCGATCAACCAGTCCGACATCACCATCTGTCCGTAGCCGCTGGGCACGCTCAGGCCCACGCGTCCTTGCAGCTCTTGCCCCAGATTGGTAACGGTTTCCTGGGCGGCCGCGATTTCATTGCGGATGGTGCGTCCGTGCTCGTACAGCCGCCATCCCACCTCGGTGGGTTCGACGCGGCGGGTGGTACGCCGTACCAGCTGCACGCCCACGGCTTTTTCCAGTTGGCTCAGGTGGTAGCTCACGTTGGCACGCGTCATCTTGAGCATGCGTGCGGCCTGGCTGAGGTTGCCCGCGTCGATGATGTCCACCAGCAAGGTCAGATGCGTTTGGTTCAGGTTCATTTGTCAAATTTTATTTGACACTTTGTCAATATTGAATGTAATTGTCAATTCAAGCTTTCCAAAAGAGAATGCAGGTCTGCCACAGCCAAGGATCAAGTTGGATTTGAATTTCACCCCCGAAGAAGAAGCCTTCCGCGCCGAGGTGCAGACCTTTCTGAAGGACAAGATGCCCCAGCGCATTGCCAGCAAGGTCAAGGCCGGTCAGCGCCTCTCCAAGGCCGACCAGGACGAATGGCACGCCATCCTGAACGAGCGCGGCTGGTACGCCAACCACTGGCCCCAGGAATGGGGCGGCCCCGGCTGGGGCGCGGTGCAGAAATTCATCTTTGACAACGAGTGCGCGCTGGCCGGTGGGCCGCGCATCGTGCCTTTTGGCGTGAACATGCTGGGGCCGGTGCTCATCAAGTACGGCAACGAAGCGCAAAAGCGTTATTGGCTGCCGCGCATCCTGAGCGGTGCGGACTGGTGGTGCCAGGGCTATTCCGAGCCGGGGGCTGGTTCCGATCTGGCCTCGGTCAAAACCACGGCCGTGCGGGTCACTGACGAAACGGGCGATCACTACATCGTCAACGGCCAGAAAACCTGGACCACCCAGGGCCAGCACGCCAACATGATCTTTTGCCTGGTGCGCACCGACCGCGACGCCAAGCCGCAGGAAGGCATCAGCTTTTTGCTGGTGGACATGAGCAGCCCCGGCGTGGAGCTGCGCCCGATCCGCACGCTCGACGGCGACCGCGAAGTCAACGAGGTGTTCTTCACCGACGTGAAAGTGCCGGTCGAGAACCTGGTGGGCGAAGAAAACAAGGGCTGGACCTGCGCCAAATACCTGCTGACCTACGAACGCACCGGCATCGCGGGCGTGGGCTTCTCGGTGGCGGCATTGGAAAAGCTCAAGGTGGTGGCCAGCAAGGTGCACCGCAACGGCCGTCCGCTGGCGCAGGACCCGCAGTTTGCGGCGCGCATGGCCAAGGTGGAGATTGACCTGGAGAACATGAAGACCACCAACCTGCGCGTGATCGCGGCCGTTGCCGGTGGCGGGGTACCCGGGGCCGAGAGTTCCATGCTCAAGATCCGCGGCACCGAGATCCGTCAGGAGATCCTGTCGCTGATCCGCCGTGCCATGGGCCCGTATGCGCTGCCCTTCATCGAGGCCGCGCAATACGAGGGGTATGCCGACGAGCCCGTGGGACCGAAAGAAGCGGCCACGGCTGCAGCCAACTATTTCAATTACCGCAAGCTGTCGATTTTTGGCGGCTCCAATGAAATCCAGAAAAACATCATCTCCAAGATGATCCTGGGCCTGTGAGGTTGATGCGATGAATTTTGAACACACCGAAGACCGCCGCATGCTGGCGGATTCCCTCAACCGTTTCGTGGCCGAGCAATATGGCATCGAGTTTCGCAACCACAGCGCGTACGGCGAGGCAGGTTATGCGCCTGAGCGCTGGCAGCAGTTTGCCGAACTCGGCGCCATCGGCGCCCTGTTCCCTGAAGACGTCGGCGGCTTTGGCGGCGCGGGCTTTGACATCGCCGTGGTGTTCGAGTGCCTGGGCCGTGGTCTGGTGACCGAACCTTTTTTGGGCGCACTGGTGGTGGGGCGTGCGATCGCCGCAGCGGGCACCGAGGCCCAGAAGGCCCGCATTGCCGAACTGATCGACGGCAGCACCATCGCCGCGCTGGCGCACGATGAACCCGAAGGCCACTATGAACTCGAGCGCGTGGGCACACGCGCTGAGCGCGAGGGTGAGGGCTGGGTGATCTCCGGCCGTAAGGCGGTGGTGGTGCACGGCCAGCACGCCAACTTGTTGCTGGTGTCGGCCCGCACTTCGGGCGCAGTGGACAATGCCGAAGGCATGTCGCTGTTTCTGGTGCCGGGCGATGCAGCGGGCCTGCAACGTCGCAGCTACGGCCGCATCGACGGTGGCAGCGCCTGCGAGTTGGTGCTTGACCAGGTGCGTGTGGACGCCAGTGCCTTGCTCGGCACCGAAGGCCAGGGCCTGCCGGTGCTGGAGCAGGCCGTGGCTTACGGTCTGCTGGCGCTGTGCGCAGAAAGCCTGGGCGCCATGGACGTGGCCAAGCAAAGCACGCTCGAATACCTGCAGACGCGCAAGCAGTTTGGCAAGGTGATTGGCAGCTTTCAGGCGCTGCAGCACCGCATGGCGGATGTGCTGCTCGAAGTGGAGCAGGCCCGCTCGGCGGTCATCAATGCCGCAGCGGCGATCGACGCCGATCGCCTTACCCGAGAGCGTGCGCTGTCGGCGGCCAAGTACACCATCGGTCGCATCGGCACGCTGGTGGCCGAAGAAAGCATCCAGCTGCACGGCGGCATCGGCATGACCTGGGAGTTGCCGCTGTCACACTACGCCAAGCGCCTGGTCATGATCGACCACCAATTCGGTGACGAAGACCACCACCTGGCCCGTTATATGACTTTGAACGAAGAGAACTGATTCATGGACATGCCACTCGAAGGCGTGCGGGTCCTGGACCTGTCGCGCGTGTTTGCAGGCCCCTTGTGCGGGCAGGTGCTGGCCGACTTCGGTGCCGAAGTCATCAAGGTGGAACACCCCGGACGCGGCGACGACACCCGCGACTGGGGCATGCGCATCGGCAAGACGGAGACCACCTACTACAACAGCATGAACCGCAACAAGCGGTCCATCACGGTGGACCTGCAGACGCCTGAAGGGCAAAAGCTGATCCATGACCTGCTGCCGCAGTTCGATGTGGTGATCCAGAACTTCAAGACCGGCGGTGCCGACAAACTGGGTCTGGGCTACGCCCAGCTCAAGGCCATCAAGCCTGACCTGATCTATTGCTCGGTGGCCGGCTACAACAGCGCAGGCCCCGAGGCCAAGCGCCCCGGCTACGACCTGGTGATCCAGGGCGAGGCCGGGCTCATGGCCATCAACGGCGAGGCCGGGCAGGACCCGCTCAAATTCGGCGTGGCCGTGGTGGACATGATGACTGGCATGTACGCGGCCCAGGCCGTGCTGGCGGCGCTGTTCCGGCGCGAACGCACCGGCCAGGGCCGGCACATCGAAATGTCGCTGTACGACTGCGGCCTGATGGTGACCGGCTACTACGGCCTGGACGCCATGCTGCTGGGGCGTGATCCCCAGCGCTATGGCAATGCCCATCCGTCCATCGTCCCCTATGGCATGTTCGAAGCGGCCGATGGCCCGCTCATCATTGCTGTGGGCAACAACAGCCAGTTCGACAAGTTCTGCCGCGAGGTGATCTTGCGCCCTGACATCGTGGAAGACCCGCGTTATGCCACCAATGTGGAGCGCGCCAGGAACCGGCTCACATTGCTGCCCATGATGATGGAACTCATCCGCACCTTCTCGCGTGATGTGCTGCTGCAGCGGTTGAGCGCAGCGGGCATCCCTTGCGGCAAGGTGGCGGGCCTGCACGAAGCCCTGACCAGCGAACGCACCCGCCAGGGTGGTTTGCTGCAGGAGATGCCGCACCCCGTTGCGGGCAGCACCCATGTGTTTGCACCGCCCTACCGGCTCGATGGCGAGCGCCTGCCGATCCGCAACGCGCCGCCCACCCTGGGCGAAGGCACGCGCGAGGTGCTGCAACAGCTGTTGCAGCTGTCCGAGCAGGAATTGCAAGCGCTGCAGGCCAAGGGCGTGTTGACTTTGCCTGGCACGCGCCACAATTGAGCTTTCTCTTTCAAAGAAGTCCCTTCATGACGATCCTCCATTTCACACGCCGTGCCTTGCTGGGTGCGCTGTTGCCGCTGTTGGCGGCCAGCGCGCTGGCCGACACCTGGCCGAGCCGCCCCATCAAACTCATCGTGCCTTTCCCGGCCGGTGGCCCGACCGACACCGCTTCGCGGATCCTCGGTCAGAAGTTGGCCGAGCGGCTCAAGCAGCCCGTGGTGGTGGAAAACAAGGCCGGTGCCTCTGGCTCGATTGCAGCCAAGCAGGTCATGGAGAGCCCGGCGGACGGTTACACCCTGATGATGCTGGCCACGCCCACGCTGCTGGCGCCGCACATGTACAAGAAAACCGGCTACGACACGGTGAAAAACTTCACGCCTGTGGCCACGGTCTATGACTTGCCGATCGTGGTGGTGGTGAACCCCAGCCAGATGCCCAGCGTGACCGATGTGCAGCGTCTGATCACCTATGCCAAGGCGCAGCCCGGTCAGCTCAACTACACCAGCTCCGGCCCCGGCAGTTTTGGTCACCTGAGCATGGAGCTGCTCAAGGAGCTGGGCCAGTTCGACATGCGCCATGTGCCCTACAAAGGCGGTGTGCCAGCCATCACCGACACCATCGGTGGACAGGTGCCCGTGATGTACGCCGATCTGGTGGCGGCCTTGCCGCACATCCAGTCAGGCAAGCTGCGCGCGATCGCCGTGGGTTCGCCTCAGCGCGTGGCCATGCTGCCGCAGGTCAAGACCATTGCCGAGCAAGGCTTCAAAGGCTTTGACGCCGTGTCCTGGGGTGGCCTGCTCGCACCCTTGGGTACGCCCAAGGACGTGGTCGCCCGCATCGACAAGGAAGTCGGCGAGATCCTGGCCGACAAATCGGTGCAGGAGAGGTTGCTGACCGCTGGCGCGATTGCCAACTACCAAAGTGCCGACCGCATGGCCGCGCGCCTCATGAACGATTACGACAAATGGGGTCGCGTGATCCGCGACAAAGCCATTGGCGTGGACTGACACAGGAACATCACCATGACATTTTTCCGGACTTCGCTTTTCAATCGTCGCACCCTGCTGGTGGCCGGGCTGGCCTTCAGCATGGCGACTGCTTGGGCGCAGGCTTACCCCAGCAAGCCCATCAAACTGATCGTGCCTTATGCCGCCGGTGGCGCCACCGACATCACGGCGCGCACCCTGGGCGAGAAGCTGGCCACGCGCCTGGGCCAGCCTGTGCTGGTCGACAACCGTGGTGGCGCCGGTGGCGTCACGGGCACCGACCAGGCGTTCAAATCGCCGGCCGATGGCTACACCTTCCTGGTTTCGCTGGGCACCACCATGCTCATCAACCAGTACCTTTATGAGAAGCTGCCCTACAACCCGCAAAAAGACCAGGCCCTGATCACGCAGATCGCACTGGCCCCGGTGGTCTTGCTGGTCAACCCGCAACTGCCGGTCAACACCGCGCCGGAGTTGCTGCAGTACATCGAGCGCAACAAGGGCAAGCTGGCCTATGGCTCCTGGGGCATGGGCTCGTATGCCCACTTGGCGGGTGCCTGGCTGTCGGACAACCTGAAGGCCGACATGAACCACGCAGCCTACAAAGGCGAGGCCCCGATGTTGCAGGACTTGGTGGGTGGTCAGATCCAGCTGACCTTTGCCAGCTTGCAATCGGCGCGCCCTTATATCGAATCCGGTCGCCTCAAGGTGCTGGCGGTCACCGGCACGCAGCGCATGCCCGCGCTGCCCAAGGTGTCCACCATGACCGAGCAAGGCATCAAGGACGAGGTGTTTCGCGTGACCGGCTGGGTGGGCATGAGCGCACCCGCCAAAACCCCGGCGGATGTGCTGACCCGCGTGGCCACCGAAGTGCGCGCCATCATCGCGCAGTCCGATGTGCGCGAACGCATCCAGCAAATGGGCTTCATTCCAGTGGGCAGCACGCCCGAAGAATTTGCGGTCCAGTTCAAGAAGGACGCCCCGGTCTGGGAACGTCTGGTCAAACTCTCCGGCGCCAAGCTCGACTGAGCGCCCCATCCACACAAAGGTGCAGACATGAAGATTTTGGTTCCCGTGAAACGGGTGGTGGACTACAACGTTAAAGTCCGAGTCAAGTCCGATGGTTCGGGCGTGGACATTGCCAACGTCAAGATGAGCATGAACCCCTTTGACGAGATCGCCGTCGAAGAAGCCGTGCGCCTGAAAGAAAAAGGCCTGGCCACCGAGGTGATCGCTGTGTCTTGCGGCGTGGCCCAGTGCCAGGAAACCCTGCGCACCGCCATGGCGATTGGCGCCGACCGCGGCATCCTGGTCGAGACCCCCGCTGACTTGGACCTGCAGCCCCTGGCCGTGGCCAAACTGCTCAAGGCCCTGGTGGACAAAGAACAACCCGGCCTGATCATCCTGGGCAAGCAGGCCATTGACGACGACTGCAACCAGACCGGCCAAATGCTGGCGGCGCTGGCGGACCTGCCCCAGGCGACTTTTGCCTCCAAGGTCGAGATCGTGGACGGCAAAGCCCAGGTGACCCGTGAGATCGACGGTGGTCTGGAGACCCTGGCGATTTCTTTGCCAGCGGTGGTGACCACCGACTTGCGCCTGAACGAGCCCCGCTACGTGACCTTGCCCAACATCATGAAGGCCAAGAAAAAGCAGCTGGACACCTTCAAGCCTGAAGACCTGGGCGTCGATGTTGCCCCCCGCATCAAGACCCTCAAGGTGACCGAGCCTGCCAAGCGCAGCGCTGGCATCAAGGTGCCCGATGTGGCCACCTTGGTGGACAAGCTCAAGAACGTGGCCAAAGTGATCTAAGGACCGAAGAACATGACCTCCCTCGTTATTGCAGAACACGACAACGCCGCCATCAAAGGCGCAACCTTGAACACCGTCACAGCCGCTGTTGCTTGCGGTGGTGATGTGCACGTGCTGGTTGCAGGCCACAACGCCGCTGCCGCTGCACAAGCCGCAGCCCAGATCGCTGGTGTTTCCAAAGTCATCCACGCCGACAGCGAAGCCCTGGCCCATGGCCTGGCCGAGAACGTCGCCGCCCAAGTGCTGGCCATTGCTGGCAACTACAGCCACATCCTGTTCCCCGCCACCGCAGGCGGCAAGAACGTGGCGCCCCGCGTGGCCGCCAAGCTGGACGTGGCGCAGATCAGCGACATCACCAAAGTGGACTCGGCCGACACCTTCGAGCGCCCGATCTATGCTGGTAACGCCATCGCCACCGTGCAGTCCACGGACGCCACCAAAGTGATCACCGTGCGCACGACCGGCTTTGACGCCGCAGCGGCCACCGGTGGCTCTGCAGCCGTCGAATCTGCAGCTGCCCAGGCCGACAGCGGCAAGAGCAGCTTCAAGGGCAGCGAGATCGCCAAGAACGACCGCCCTGAACTCACGGCCGCCAAGATCATCGTCTCGGGCGGTCGCGCTTTGGGCAGCTCGGAGAAGTTCAACGAAGTGATGACGCCCCTGGCCGACAAGCTGGGCGCAGCCATCGGTGCAAGCCGCGCTGCGGTGGACGCGGGCTATGCTGCCAACGACCTGCAAGTGGGCCAGACCGGCAAGATCGTTGCGCCACAGCTGTACATCGCAGCAGGCATCTCGGGCGCGATCCAGCACTTGGCAGGCATGAAGGATTCCAAGGTGATCGTGGCGATCAACAAGGACCCTGAAGCGCCAATCTTCAGCGTGGCGGACTTTGGCCTCGAAGCCGATCTGTTTGCTGCTGTGCCTGAGTTGACCCAGGCCCTCTGAGCGAGATTCATCTCATCCAAAGGCATCGTTCGCGATGCCTTTTTTGTACCTGTTCCCAGCCTTACCGGAGACTTTCATGAGCTACACCGCACCCCTCAAGGACATGCTTTTCAACATCGAGCATCTGGCCCGCATCGACCAGATCGCGCAGATTCCCGGCTTTGAAGACGCCGGTCTGGAAACCGCGCAAGCGGTGCTGGAGGAGTGCGGCAAGCTCAACG
>Ga0228700_1001020_pt1 | contig 20450 bp, 21 predicted proteins | sample McNCre317_Aug_MG_FD_178019 | JGI IMG/M metagenome (GOLD analysis project Ga0228700, IMG submission 178019) | Freshwater microbial communities from McNutts Creek, Athens, Georgia, United States - 3-17_Aug_MG | ecosystem: Environmental > Aquatic > Freshwater > Creek | place: USA: Georgia...
AATTAGCCAAACAGCTAATAAATTAGTAGGGTCACTAATTAGCTATTCATGTGCACAATAACACTCGATTTTGTATTCTTCGAGGAATATATTAACTTAGCTAAATAAGTAATCATTATATGACAATCGAGGCGATTAGTAAGGCGATAGGTGATGAATCCCGGCGTAAGATCATTGAGATGCTCAAGGATGGCGAAATGCCAGCGAGTAGTATTTTTGATCAATTCGACTATGCAGCACCTACCATTTCCCGACACTTATCTGTATTAAAAGAAGCTGGCCTTGTGACTACTCGTCGCAACGGTGTCTTCATTTACTATGCCCTCGAAAAAGCAGCCTTAAACCAGTTGGCCGCCTGGCTCAGCCCCTTGCTCCCACCTAGTAATTCGGTAGCAAAACCCGCACCAAAGGAACGTGTTGTAAGGGCGCCAAAAGTCAAAATAGAAAATCCATTTGATAAATTTCAAAGTGAATTTTAATTAGAATAATACAATTTTTATGAAACGATTTGTGATCATTATTCGTGGCCCAGTTGAGGGAATTTCTGGAGCAAATAGTCTTGCTTCCACCGAAGAATTGGAGCAAATTCGTACCTGGTTAAAATCCATTAAGGAGCAGTATCAGGACATGCTCTACCAGAAATTTTCTGGACAAACCTTGTACTTAGGAGCAAGTGGAAAAATTGAACAAAAGATAGTTCAGTTAATTGACGGCGGCGAGATCTCGCAAGTCATTACACTCATCATGTCATCCTGGGAAGAAGCAACACGTGTTGCAGAGAGTTTTCCCTTCCCCAATACCTTTTACACGGTTGAATTACGTGAAATGGCATAAAAAAAGCCTCATACGCAACGTATGAGGCTTTTTAGCGGCAATGCCGCGAGAATCGCGTATTTTTTTCTTAATCTACATTGATCTCGCCTACCATATTCTCAGGGCGAACCCAAGCATCAAACTCTTCTGCAGTTAAATAACCTAAGGCAATAGCCGTTTCTTTCAACGTAGAGCCATTTTTATGGGCTGTTTGAGCGATTTCCGCTGCTTTGTAGTAACCAATCTTGGTATTTAAGGCTGTTACTAGCATCAACGAGTTATTTACGTGCTTAGCGATGTTTTCGTGTAAAGGTTCAATACCTACGGCACATTTATCGTTAAACGCCACACATACGTCTCCAATTAATCGAGCCGAGTGTAAGAAGTTATAAATCATCACCGGCTTAAACACGTTCAATTCAAAGTGACCAGAAGCTCCACCAATATTAATTGCTACATCATTACCCAAAACCTGAGCTGCAACCATGGTCATCGCCTCACATTGTGTAGGATTAACCTTTCCTGGCATGATGGATGAACCTGGTTCGTTATCCGGAATGTAGATTTCTCCAATTCCAGAACGTGGTCCGGATGACAGCATACGGACATCATTACCAATCTTCATTAGGCTAACAGCTACGGTTTTTAGCGCTCCATGAGCTTCCACAATGGCATCGTGTGCCGCTAAGGCTTCAAACTTATTTTCAGCCGTTCTAAATGGCAATCCTGTCAATGTTGCGATATGCTTCGCTACGTTTTCAGAATAGCCTTTGGGAGTATTAATTCCGGTTCCTACAGCCGTCCCTCCTAGCGCTAATTCCGCTAAGTGATCCAAGCAATTATTGATTGCTTTTAAGCCATGATTTAATTGAGAAACATAGCCTGAGAATTCTTGACCTAATGTCAATGGCGTAGCATCCATAAAGTGCGTACGACCAATTTTAACCACGTTTTTAAAGGCTTTTGCCTTTGCGTCTAAGGTATCACGTAATTTAGTAATTCCAGGGATTGTAACCTCCATCAAAGCTTGATATGCCGCAATGTGCATCGCTGTTGGAAAGGTATCATTAGACGATTGAGATTTATTCACATCATCATTTGGGTGAACAAATTTCTGCTCATCCATCAAATCTCCCCCTTGAATAACATGCGCACGGTATGCAATCACTTCATTGCAATTCATGTTGGACTGCGTCCCCGAACCTGTCTGCCAAACAACTAGCGGAAATTGATCTGCCCATTGGCCCGCTAAAATCTCATCACAAACCTGTGCAATCAGGTTTTTCTTTGCTTCATCCAATACACCAGCCTCAAAATTCGTGATCGCTGCCGCCTTTTTTAAGTAGGCAAATGCACGAATAATTTCCTTAGGCATCTTATTGATATCTTGAGCGATCGGGAAGTTCTCGATCGAACGCTGCGTTTGTGCGCCCCAATATACATGTGCAGGTACTTTCACCTTGCCCATGGTATCTTTTTCAATTCTATATTCCATAATGGCTATTTGTATTATTTTTGTAAGCAATCCACAAAAATACCACCAAAACCAACAAGGTGGGAAAGAATTTAAATAAAAAATAATATGATTACGATCTACGGAATTCCCGCTTGCAATACGATGAAAAAAACCTTTGAATTCCTACAAGCAAAAGGCATCGAGTACACCTTTCACAACTATAAAAAAGAAGGGATTTCGGCACCGATTTTACAAGGATTTATCGACCAATTAGGGCTTGAAAAGGTGTTGAATAAACAAGGGTCTACTTACCGACAACTACCCGACGAAACCAAAGCTTCACTTAGCAACGAAAACGAAGCATTTTCCTTCTTATTAGAAAAAAATTCAGCGATCAAACGTCCCATCATTACAGATGGAAAACGCATAATCGCTGGATTTAATTCCGAAGAATTAGATAAATGGCTAAATACCTAATTACCCTTTATAAAAAAGCCATTTGGACAATTCTTTCCATGTGGCTTTTTTGCCATACATGAGGATACCTACGCGGTAAATACGGGCAGAAATCCAACTACAAGCTAAAAATCCGAATACTAATAAACCCATCGAGAGCGCTAATTCCCACATAGGTACACCATAAGGCAAACGAACCATCATGTTAATCGGGGAAGTAAAAGGAATCATCGAAGCCCAAAAAGCAATCGTACTGTCCGGATCCTGCATCGTATTTTGCGCCATCAAAAACGACACAATAATCGGTATCATGACAATGAATGTGAATTGCTGGGCTTCCGTTGCACTTTCCACTGCCGATCCAATGGCTGCAAACAAGGAGCTAAATAACAAATACCCAACGAAAAAATAGAATAAAAAGGCCACTAGAATCAAGGGAATATTCGTGCTTTCCAACACCTTGGTCACCTCACCCATCGGTGAATCTTGCATGGCTTTGGCCATATCGTCCGCCGCTTTCCCATGTTCCAATTGGCTCATCTGAGCTATGGCCTTGGTTTTTGAAGCATATAGTTTACCTGTGACTTGCGTTAATCCAATCGTCAAAACAATCCACAAAACGAATTGCGTCAGCCCCACAAGTCCTACGCCTATAATCTTACCTAACATCAATTGGTAAGGCTTCACCGAAGAAATAATCACCTCAATTATTCGACTACTCTTTTCCTCAATTACGCCGTTCATTACCTGCGAACCATAAAGCAATAGTGTCACATATAAAATCAATCCCATAATACCCGCCAGAATCATCGCCCCCGCAGAACTCGAACTTGTCTCTCCCCCATTCTCGGAAACGGTTATCGTCTCACTATCAATATCAACCTGCGTATCCTCATAAACCTTTTCTGAAATACCGGCCTTATACATCAATTCCTGACGTACTTTATTTTGAATCAAACGTTCCACAGACTCCTTTAAGGTCAAACCAATATTCTTCGAGGAATAAATATGAACGCCTTTCGGATTAGCCAACACATCAACGGGAATACTCACAAAGGCATCGTATCCAGACTTCGCAAATTGAGTTTTAAATGCCTGCTCGGGTATGTTTGTGAAGGTGAAAACCAACTCTTTATCTTGCAAATCCGTCGATTTCAACAAATGGCTTTGATCAAAAATGGCAATCTGTTTCTGCTCCTTATCCTTCATGGCTAGCCAAATCGGAATGGCATAGATCGCCGTAATTAACACAGGAGCTAATAGTGATGAAATCCAAAAGGATTTCTTCAACACACGTGTCACATATTCACGCTGGATGACGAGTAAAATCTTATTCATATCAATTGGTTTCGCTAACTACTTGAATAAAAATATCATTGAATGAAGGAATCACTTCTTTAAATTCCAACAAACGTACTTGCTGAATGATTTTGGCAATCGCTTCATTAGTACTTATCCCCTCTGAAAAACGCAAAATAGCGTTACCCGTTTGGCTTGAAACCACCTCAATCCCAGAAATTGAACCAAGCTCACCTTCAAATCGAATAGCAAATTGGTTTTTCTTGTAACGATTCTGCACCTCATCTTTATTACCCGATAAAACCACTTGAGCATGATTAATCAACGCGATTTCATCGCATAATTCCTCCACAGAATCCATGCGATGCGTAGAAAACAAAACGGTAGTCCCACGCTCCTTAATCGCTAAAATCTCATCCTTCAGCATATTGGCATTAATCGGATCAAAGCCAGAAAACGGCTCATCCAAGATCAGCAACTTAGGCTCATGTACAACCGTTGCGATGAATTGCGTCTTTTGCTGCATACCTTTTGATAAATCATTTACGGGCTTATTCCACCATTCTTTGATATCCAAGCGGATAAACCATTCCTTCAATTTAGCAATGGCCTCTTCCTTGCGCATGCCCTTTAATTGTGCCAAATACAACAACTGCTCCCCTACCTTCATCTTCTTGTACAAACCACGCTCCTCAGGCAAATAACCAATTTGATCCGCATGCTCCAATCGTAAGGGCTCTCCATCAAAATAGATTTCCCCTGCATCAGGCCCAGTAATTTGCGTGATAATTCGAATTAAGGATGTCTTCCCTGCCCCATTAGGACCTAGTAAACCAAAAATCTTCCCTTTAGGAATCTCTAAGTTGACATCGTTTAATGCCACATGATCCGCATAACGCTTCTCTAAATGACGAATGGATAATAACATAGCTGTCGTATAATTTGAAAGCTCAAAGATAAAAAAAAGCGTCCACCCCAAACTGATATTGGGATGAACGCTATAAAAGTAGGATGAATGCTCCTTATTTCTTAATTACCTTAGCCTTTGGTTTTGCTGGCGCTTTAGCCGCTACTTTGGGTGCTGCAGGTGTAGATTCCTTTGACATCAATTGTGCTACTTGCTTCATTTCTGCAGCCTTTTTAGCCAACTTAGCTTTTTTCTTTGATTCCTTCTCAGCTACTTTCTTTTTAGCTTTTTCTGCCTTTTCCTTTGCTTTCGCCGCTTCCTTATCTTGCTCTTGGATAAATTTTACATATTTTTTCGCAATCTCTCCGGCCGACTTATCTACGGTCTCCAACAATTTCTTGGCATTTTTTTCTGTAAGTCCTTTTAGCTTAGGCAATAAAAGCCCTGATAATTGATTCGCTAATGTTTTTTTATCGCTGCTCATTATATAATTATTAAATTTTGATAAATCTAACCAAACATTTCAGAACTTGAAATTTATCTGTGTTAAGTTTTCGAAGATAAGGGAAAATTTAATATTAGAGCGACTAAAGCTGCGATTTACTGACGAAATCCCAAGCAACAACTCCCATCGTAACCGATACATTTAAGGAATGCTTTGTCCCAAATTGCGGAATCTCTAAACTACCAGCCGCCGATTCAATCCAATAATCATTAACACCAAAGACTTCGTTTCCAAAGACAAAAGCATATTTCTGACCTCCTTCTGGTTGAAAATCTTGTAATGAAATCGACTGATCTACTTGTTCGATACAATAGACTTGATAACCCTGAGCTTGTAATGCTTCATGGCATGCTTCAGCCGTTTCAAAATAAGTCCAATCAACAGATTCATCAGCACCTAATGCCGTTTTACTTATCTCTCGATGTGGCGGCTGCGCTGTTATTCCAACCAGATATACATGCGCACATCGAAATGCATCGGCCGTACGAAATGCAGAACCAATGTTGTTCATGCTACGGATATCATCCAACACAAAAACGTAAGGAAATTTTTCAGCTGATTTATAAGCTGATACATCGAGCCGATTTAGCTCATCCAACGATAATTTTTGGGGCATAAATTAAACGATCCAGCTAAATGGATAAGCTAATTCTGGTACTTTAACACGTTCAGCTAAACGCTCTAAACGTGCCGGCAATCCAATCACATAGTCACGTGCTTTTTCCGCCTGATCATTCAATCCACGAACACTTTCTAAATCCCAATCTTGAATCAAGCCACGCATAATCGTAGTATAATCAGCGGTTGTATAAACTCCAATGCGTTGAGCCGCATCTGAGAAATGATCAAACAAAGAACTCTTCGCTCCATTCATTTCACGCAAGAAATGCGCAGGCATTACAATCTTTTTCTTCATCATATCAGCGAAAGCCAACATCATTTCGGAAGGATCTAATTTAAAAATCTCAGCAACAAAAGCCTTATAAGCTTTCGCATGACGCAACTCATCCGCCGCAATTTGTGCACACATACGAGACAAATTCGAATTCCCGTGTTGCTTGGCTAAAGATGCTGTTCTACGGTGGGAAATATTCGTTGCCCACTCTTGGAATGAAGTATAGACAAAATTACGATATGGGTCAGCAGAAGTACCAATGTCGAAACCATCTGCAATCAAGTACTGTGTCGAAATCGCAACGGCACGCATGTCAACTTTACCCGATAAATATAGGTAAGTCCCCAATAAATTCCCGTGGCGATTTTCTTCTGCTGTCCAACTGCGAATCCACTTAACCCAACCATTTTCTTGGTCTAAATGGTCCACCGTTTCCATTCCTAATAACCATGACTCGTAAGTTGGCAAAGCTTCCTCCGTAATCGTATCTCCAATCAAAACAGCCCAATAATCATAAGGCAATTCGTTTGCTGCTTCTTGTAACAATTTCACTTCTTCAAAGAAATTATCCTTTGTCGAATCTGGAAGCATATCTGCAGGCTGCCAGTTGGAATCAATCGGATTCAAAAAATCCTTCATGTAGCTGTCCATGTTTTTGGCTAGCTCCGACATTACTTCTAAACGTGTGTGAAATTGAGACATAATTCAATTGGTTAACAAAATGAGCTATGAAGATACATAGAAAAATCAGGATTATGGCTGAAAAAGCGCAAAATCAAGGCCACTATCTGCAATTTTTAGCACATAGGCATTCTTGTAGGCCGGCGAAAACCAGTCTCCTAAATTATAATAGGTCGCATTGTTGCCTAATGGCAAGGCTATAGGATGATGTCGATGGCCAAAAACATAGGCTGAAACCCCACGATTTCCAAGCTGATCTGCCGCATTACGTTCGCGCACCGCAGCTAAAATAAAATCAGTTTCAGCGTCAAAAGGAACTTCTCCAGCTTTAATCGTTGACGTTTTTCGCGTCCCCGACCAAGCATGTGCCAAGCGCACCCCCAAATCAGGATGCAACCAGCCAAAGAGAAACTGAGCTAGAGGATTCACAAAAACCTTTTTCAACAACTTATAGCCATAGTCACCAGGCCCCATGCCATCGCCATGCCCCATGCAAACACGAATTTGTTTATCTGCGAATTGAAACTCGAAATCGGTGGCCTCCCGATAGATGATTGCCCCTAATTCTTGCTCAAAATAATCCTTCATCCACAAATCATGGTTCCCCACAAAAACATGTAATCGAACTCCCTGATCAGCTAACGAGGCTAGCTTACCAATAAATCGAACGAAACCTTTGGGAACGACTTGTTTGTACTCAAACCAGAAATCGAAGATATCCCCGAGTAAAAATAAATCACTCACGTCTTCCTGAATATGATGAAGCCAATCAACCAAGACCCGCTCGCGTTCACGCGAAGTTTTTGCATCTGGAAAACCCAAATGCATATCCGAAATACAATAAACTTGTTTACCCGCAGGTATAATTAGCTGCTTCATCTATCATAAAAAATGGGGAGGGAATACCCACCCCATTCGGTTAATCTTCTTTTTTAGGAGCCTTTTTTCGAGGTGCTGGCTTTTTCTTAACAACCGGCTCTACTTCCGTTTCAGCCTTGGCAGCCGCGGGCTTTTTAGCCGCACGCTTCACCGTTTCTGCAAGCTCTCGCTCGTCTTTGGCATCTTTACGTTTCTTCTCTGTCTCTCCTTTGATAAACTCTTGATATGAGGTTAATTGCTCAAATGGACGAGGACCTACAAGTTCCTCTAAATCACTTTGAAACAATACTTCCTTCTTCAATAATTGCTCAGCAAGTATCGTTAATTTATCCTTTTTAGAGGTCAACAATTTCTTAGTACGTGCATATGCTTCCGCAATAATCTTGCGAACCTCTTCATCAATTTCACGCGCAGTCGTCTCCGAATAAGGCTTGCTAAATTGATAATCTGAACCCTTTGAATCGTAATAAGAAATATTGCCCAACTTGTCATTCATACCGTAAACGGTCACCATCGAATAAGCTAACTTAGTAATACGTTCTAAATCATTCTGAGCTCCAGTTGAGATCTTACCAAATACAATTTCTTCAGCGGCACGACCACCTAAGGTCACACACATCTCATCCATTAATTGCTCTGTACGATACAAGAACTGCTCTTTAGGCAAATATTGCGCATATCCCAAAGCCGCTACGCCACGAGGAACGATAGATACTTTTACCAATGGATTTGCGTGTTCTAAGAACCAACCCGCTATCGCATGACCAGCCTCGTGATAAGCCACAATTTTCTTCTCCAAAGGATTGATAATCTTGTTTTTCTTCTCCAAACCACCAATCACACGATCCATCGCCTCTTGGAAATCATCCATATCCACCGCCGTTTTACTGCGACGAGCCGCAATTAAAGCAGCTTCATTACACACATTGGCAATTTCAGCTCCTGCAAAACCAGGCGTTTGCGCCGATAATTCTTTCGGATCAATGTCAGCAGCTAATTTCAAAGGCTTTAAATGCACTTTGAAAATCGCCTCCCGACCGATAATATCGGGCTTATCAATGGAGATTTGACGATCGAAACGACCTGGACGAAGCAATGCCGCATCCAAAACATCGGGACGGTTTGTTGCCGCCATAATGATAATTCCTGAGTCGGTAGCAAAGCCATCCATCTCAACCAACAAGGAGTTCAATGTATTCTCACGCTCATCATTTGAACCTGGCATTTGCCCACGACCACGTGAACGACCTACCGCATCAATCTCATCAATGAAGATAATACAAGGTGCTTTTTCTTTCGCTTGCTTGAACAAATCACGAACACGCGCCGCGCCTACACCCACAAACATTTCAACAAAATCGGATCCCGAAAGCGAGAAGAAGGGCACACCCGCCTCCCCTGCAACAGCTTTGGCTAATAAGGTTTTACCAGTACCCGGAGGGCCAACTAATAAGGCTCCCTTTGGAATTTTACCACCTAAATCGGTGAATTTCTTAGGGAATTTTAAGAACTCTACAATCTCTTGAATCTCCTCTTTTGCCTCATCTAATCCTGCAACATCATCAAATGTCACACGCACTTTAGATTCTCCTTCGATTAAGGTAGCCTTACTCCGACCAATGTTAAACAATTGGCCACCGCCACCTCCACCGCCTCCCATACGGAAGAAAAGGAAGTAAAAACTCAATCCCATTAAGATGAAAAATCCCCAAGTACCCAACCAATCTAATGGCCCTGTACGTGTTTCAGGCGTCGCAAAAATGCGCTCATTACGCGGAAAATCCTTTTGACGATCCTCTAAAAAATGCTCAAAACCTTCTTTGGAAATAATCGGAAATTCAAAATGAGGCCCTTGTTTAACGGATACTAAACCCGGAGGCGAATTCTTGAAATATTTTGCGACAAAATTTGGCTTTAAACTAACTTCCACCAATTTATCGTTGACGATAACGACCGACTGAACTTCTTTTTGAATCACCATGGCCTCGAATTGACCTTGATTAATCTCTTGCAACGTGCGTTGTTTTGTAAAGAAAAACATACTCACCATTGCGATCACCAACCCAATTATCATCCAACTTTGCATTCCCCCAGCCGGCTTTTTCGGCAGACGTGGTTGAATTCCTGAACGCTTGGTGTTTTTACTGTTACCTTGTTTTGCCATTAGAATAATTTGTTTGGGCTATTAACAATGAGGATACCTAAAAAAGTTCGATTTGAGAATTATTCCTCTGAAATGTGTGTAAACTTCGCGTCTCCCCAAAGCTCTTCCAATTTGAAAAAATCACGCTTATCTTTCAAAAATACGTGCACAATCACATCATAGTAGTCCATCAAGATCCACTCCCGATTGGCCTTACCTTCCATCGCATGTACATGAATTTTACCTGACTCCCACACTTCCTTGTCCACAGAATCTGCAATCGCCTCAATTTGAGTATCTGAAGTACCTGATGCAATCACAAAAAAATCAGTAAATGCATTCGCAACTCCGCGCATATCCATCACAACGATATCTTGAGCCTTCTTCTCCTGCATCCCTTTCACTACCCATTGCGCTAATTGTTCTGATGCCTCTACTGCTGTCTTCTTTGTGCTTTTGCTCATATGTTTGTCTAAAATCGAATAATCGAATGCGTTAACATATCGATTAACGAATAAAAATTTAAATTTGTTTCTTGTAAACCTAAAATTACGAAGAAATTTTGAACAATTACCAAGCCGCTACCCGCTTCGTGGGCAAATTATCAAAATATATGGATCATTGTGATTCCACGAATGCATTGGGCTTTCAGGAAGCCCTTTCAGCTGATATTGAAGAGGGTTTTGCCTGGATTGCAGGCCACCAAACAGCAGGCAAAGGACAACGTGGCAACCAGTGGCACGCACAACCCAATCAAAATTTATTGGTTTCTTTTTTACTCAAGCCCAATCACGAATTACTCCAAGCGCAGTTTTACCTAAGCAAAGCGATTGCGAATGGGATTTTAATCGGGCTCCAACAATGGGCATCTGACACCCTAGGCGAAAGTTTACCACTCGAAATAAAATGGCCAAACGACATCTACCTCGATGGCAAAAAATTAGGTGGAATTCTTATCGAAAGTAATTTCCAGGCTGGCAAATGGGCCTTCTCGATTGTTGGCATAGGACTGAATATCAACCAATTAGATTTCGAAGGCTTACGAGCTACCTCCTTACGACAATGGACGCAAAATCCACAAGCGATCGACATCGCTGAAATCTACAAACACATCGCTTTCGGAATAGAAAATCAGTATGAAATATTTGCGAACCAAGGGTTCACTTCCATCGATGACACCTATCATGAAACGCTTTTTCGGAAAGAAGCATGGCATAGCTTTGAAGACGAAAATGGAATATTTGAAGGTAAAATAGTACGTGTCAACGAGCAGGGATTAGTCGAGATTGAACGAAACCTAGGTACAGAATCCTATGATATCAAAGAATTAAGTTTTATTTTTAAGGATTAACCTCGCATAAACCTTGATTGAAACTTACCAAAGTAACCTAGAGAACTTCTTTCACTGGGCCAAACATACACCCGAAAACATTTATTTAAAGCAACCTGTTGCCGGAATTTATACGGATTATTCCTACCAAGAATCCCTCAGGATTGTAGAACACATCGGTTCATACCTCAACCAACAATTAAATAGAGAAATTCCACAGCACATTGGAATTTTATCAAAAAACAGTGCGCATTGGATGTTGGCCGACTTAGCCATTTCCTACGCAGGTGCGATTTCCGTTCCTTTTTATGCCACGTTAACGAGTGAGCAACTGAATCACGTCTTGGTTCATTCTGATTGCCAAATACTGATAGTCGGAAAACTGGACAACTGGGATGAAATCCAAAAAGGAATCCCTGATTCTGTTCAGATTATATTCACACCCGACAGCCCCTGCAAAAAAGGCATTGCTTGGAATAAAATCCTTTCTACTCAACTTGAACTAATAGACCCCGTATTACCGCAAAAAGACGAATTAGCAACCATCATCTATACTTCAGGAACCACAGGGGTACCCAAAGGCGTCATGATCACAAACGGTTCTATTTCTCAAGCACTAAACTTAGCTCGGGAAATTGCTTACCTCGATAGACCTAATACCCGATTTATTTCCTATTTGCCTTTATGCCATATTGCAGAACGTAATTTTGTTGAGTTTGCATGTACCGCAGCAGGTGGAACCATTTACTTTGTTGAAAGCTTGGATACATTCCAACAAAACCTTTCACAAGCGCGACCTAGTCATTTCCTTGCTGTACCACGAATTTGGGCCAAATTCAAAGAGGGAATCTTGAATAAAATCGGCGGACAGAAAAAATTAAGCCTTTTACTTTCAATCCCCATCGTTAAAAACATCATTCAAAAGAAGATTCAGAAAGGTTTAGGCCTAGATCAAACCTGCATGGTGGTTACCGGAGCTGCACCCATGCCTCAGGAATTAACAGCCTGGTTTCAGTCCATCGGCCTTTACATTCAAGAAGCTTATGGCATGACGGAAAACCTAGGGTTGAATAGCCTTACACCCCGACATAAAATCAAATTGGGAACCGTTGGACGTGTGCATGACCAATGCACAACGCGAATCGATCCTGAGACGGGAGAAATTCAAATGAAGGCAGATTATAACTGTTTGGGCTATTACAAAAACCAAGAACAAACAGATGCGCTGTTCGATGGAGAATGGCTAAAAACGGGCGACATGGGCCAATTGGATTCCGAAAACTACCTGTCTATCGTGGGCCGAGTTAAAGACAATTTCAAAACGGCCAAAGGGCAATACGTTTCTCCTGCTCCCATTGAGAATGCCTTATCATTACATGACCTTATCGAAGTTGCCTGTGTAGTTGGAGTTAATTTACCCCAACCTTTGGGTTTGGTATTACTTAGCCAACAATCAAACGAACTACCACAGCAAGAGCTCGTTAGCGCGCTAGAAAAACTACTCAATGACACGAATCCATTATTCAAAAAATATGAATATCTAAAGAAACTCATCGTCATCAAAGAACCTTGGACAGTCGAAAATGCATGCTTGACTCCCACATTAAAAATTCGCCGCATGCAGATTGAAAAGAATGTAGAAGATCGCATTGAGTCTTGGTACCATGCGAAACAAACAATCATTTTCGAAGATTTAATCTAATTTCTACACCTTTTTTGTAACTTGAGAGAATGCGTTTTCGGTCTCTCATCTTGTTAGCTGGCTTACTGCTCCCTTGCTTTCTTAGCTTGGGACAATCGATGCGCATCGATTCTATTCATTTTGTCGGGAATGAGAAAACACGTGAGAATATTTTACGTCGCGAACTCGACTTTCAAGAGAAAGATTCTTTAAGCATTCAAGATTTAAACGAGCGCATCGAATTCAATCGAAGGAAACTGATGAACACGAATCTGTTCATTTGGGTTAAATCGGATTACCATCAATTACCAAATGGAAATCTATCAATCAATTATGAATGTTTAGAACAATGGTATGTTTTGGCATATCCCGTATTCCAGTTGGCCGACCGCAATTTAAATGATTGGTGGTCACGCGGGCATGATTTTGACAGAGCCATTTATGGACTGCATTTTTTGCACAATAATTTCATGGGGCGGAATGAAAAAGTCGTCATTAAGGCTGAGACAGGATTTACGGACAAACTTGAAATATCCTACCAAAACCCCTATTTAGACCCCCAAAAGACCTTAGGCATGTCTGTAAACTTAGCTTACAGTACACAAAAAAACTTAGCTTATAAGACGAATAAAGACACACTTACATACATTCAAAGCAATGCCATTTTACGAGAAAAATGGACAGGTGGAATACAATTCAGAAAACGGTTTCGCTTTTATGATTTCCAAACACTTGAATTAAAATACAACCACTCCATCATTTCTGATACGATTGCGAAATTAAACCCCGATTATTTCGGCGCGGGTCGGAAAGAACAAAACTATGCGCAAATAGGCTATGCATTTTCCTACGACTTTCGAGATTTTGTTACGTATCCATTACGCGGAAGAAAAATCGATGTCAGTTTTACCAAATATGGCATCTTACCGAATGACCAAGTTGATTTTTGGGAAGCAAGTGCTTCGGCAGCTTTCTTTTTTGATTTAGGCAGCCGATTTTTCTTAGCAAGTCAAGTGAAAACAAAGCTGAGTCGGGATGGATTCATCCCATACGCAAACACACGTGGCTTAGGCTATGGAAATGATTTGGTTCGAGGATATGAATTAAATGTAATCGATGGGACCAACTTTTTCCTTTGGCGTAATACGGCGAAGTTTCAATTAGTTTCAACGATATTGAAACTTCCATTTATCAAATACAAACAATTTAATCAGATGCCGATTGCGGTTTACCCAACCGCTTTTATGGATTTGGGTTATGTGTATAATTCAAACAAAGAAACGCATAACAGTACGAATCAATGGTTATTTGGAACAGGATTAGGGTTTGATTTTGTCACCTATTACAACTTTGTTTGCAAGGTGGGCTTTCCGGTCATCAATGGAGGAAAAACTGGTATGGTTGTGAGTATTGGTCGGGAATTTTAGGCAAAAAAAAAACCAGTCAACGACCGGCTTCTTTTTAAAATACCTAACCACTAATAATATTAAATATCGTTATGCGAAAGCGCATGAATTCATATTCCTAATTCCAAAAATAAGAATATTTTTCAATAGAATGATTCAAGCCACCCTGAATTTATTTATTTTTGAAATGATAAGCTCAATCCATCATGAAAATCCGCTCGATCCACTTTTTGTTATTCCTTGCATGTATAAGTCTTTATTCATGCAATAATGACAGTTCCTCTGCTGAAAATGAGCAAATAAGTGGCGCCCCGGAACAAATCAAAATCAAAGAGGCATGGAATGCAAGCCACGATTGGGTCAAGCAAATGACATTAAGCGACTCACTCCTAATTCGTAATACAAATTGGGGAATCGATATTTCACAAATAAAGGAGTCGGTGGAATTAGCCGAAAGCCAACCTAAATCAGGGAAATCATATTCTTTGTATTTCGACGACAGTGATTTAAATTTTGTTGACATCAGCTATTTACCAAACGCACAAGGCCAATTAAATGAAATCGATTTAGACATCTACGTAGAAGAAAATGCTCAGGTGAGCGATTTACAAAAAAGTATTAAGGAATATTTCGATGTAAAATTCGGTGCATCTAAATCAACTGGAAAGAAGACAACTTGGACCCAAAATAAAAATACCCAGGTCGAAATGGAAGATGTAAGTACTTCCAAGGACCCAGGTATTAAAATTGTGTTAAAGGCAAAGTCTTAAACTTTCCAAACCCAGTTACGGGTATCAGGAATTTCGCCTAAACGGATTTGATTAATTTCATTGTACACACGAACTGAAAAATCAGAATCTTTGCGTTCCGGCAAGTCATAATCTTTCCCTTCAAAACCGATCGTTGCGATTGGTGCAATCACAGCAGCCGTTCCTGCTCCAAATGCCTCTGTAACCGATCCATTTTGGATTCCTTCGATCAATTCCTTCACGGCTAATTGGCGCTCCTGCACTTCCATCCCCCAATCTTTTGCAATTTGCAAGACTGATTTGCGAGTTACTCCATCTAAAATCGTATCACCCGTAGCGGCTGTAACTAAAGCCCCGTTGATGACAAACATCAAGTTCATCGTACCAGCTTCCTCAACATATTGATGAGTCGCTGCGTCTGTCCAAATGATTTGATCATAGCCATCTTTATTCGCATTTTGAGTTGCAAATAATGAACCTCCATAATTCCCTGCATTCTTAGCAAATCCTACCCCACCTTTCGCAGCACGGATGTATTCTGTTTCCACGCGAACACGCAATGGTTTTGAATAATAAGAACCAACTGGGCAATTAAAGATGATAAATTTATACGTTGTTGATGGCGTAACACCCACATATTCATCCGTCGCAAACATGAAAGGACGAATGTATAATGAGCAACCCTCTTTGGCAGGAACCCAAGCTTGATCTAATTTCAACAATTCACGTAAGCCACCCAAGAAAATTTCTTCTGGAACTTCAGGCATGCACATGCGGTGCGCCGATTTGTTAAATCGCTTCCAGTTTTCTTCTGGACGGAAAACTTGAATACTACCATCTTTTCCGCGATATCCTTTCATCCCTTCAAAAATGGATTGTCCGTAATGCAAAGACATCATGGCTGGTTGGTATTCCAATGGGCCATAAGGTTGGATTTTAACAGATTGCCAAGCACCGTCCGCATATTCCGCGACCAGCATGTGGTCAGCAAAGCTGCGGCCAAAGGCTAAGTGATCAAAGTCAACTTGATCAATTCTAGATTTTGAGATAGGTTCAATGTGGATTTGCATACGCTTTGTTTTATTTATTTTCCTGAATTCCAAGGGATTTCAGGGATACCTAGGCTATGGTGTAAAAAACGACACACCATAAATAAGTAATCAGATAATCGGTTCATATAGGCCATCGCAATTTCGTAATCGGTATGTTCTGTGGCTTGGACCCAACGAATTAAGCTTCGTTCAGCGCGCCGACAAACCGTACGAGCGATTTGTGCCATGGCAATTGTTTCGTGTCCACCCGGAAGGATAAAAAAACGCATGGGAGCTAATTGAGCGTCTAAGGCATCAATATTATTTTCCAAGGCGACAATATCTTGCAAAGAAATCAATTCCATATTCCCCAATACTTCTTTGGAATCGCTCGCAACATGTGCGCCTAAAACAAAGAGACTGGATTGTATGGCCTGTAATTTGGCTGCAAGTTCCGCGTCAACTTTACAAACGAGAAGTCCCAAATGTGAATTCAGCTCATCTAAATCTCCGATAGCCTCCAAACGAAAGTCTGATTTTGACAAACCCTTTCCATCCGCTAATCGCGTAAACCCTCCATCACCTTGTTTTGTATAGATCTTCATAATTTGTAAAAGAACAACAAAAATAGTTTTTTCGGCCTTGAATCCAAAGGAAAGCCCATATTTATCAAAAAACAAGAAAGATTAGGCAATCGCGCGCTTATGAACTAATTTTGAGGATATTTTTGAATCCTATGTCAATCGATTATTTCGTTTCGCGTGCTTGGCGCATAGTTTCCATGGTTGCCTTTGGCATAACCTTGTTATTCGTATATCGCGGATTACCAGATCCTGCAGCCGTACATTTCGGCGAAACAGGGCGTGGAGATGGATTTTTGCCTAAAGAAGAGATCTTTTATTTGTCGGCCGGCATCGTAACCGTACTAAATGTTTTAGCCTTGTTGCTGATCAAAAGTGTCGCCAATGTTTCCGAGCAAATTTGGGGAAAAGTATTCCAAATTTTCGCTAGCAAAGGGGATGCGACAATTAAAGCCACATTGACTAACTGGTTGCATTTCTTGCCAGCCATGATTAATACCTATTTAATTTTAGTATTCCGCGTTTTACTCCTATTGAACGACCAGCGTACGTATGACTCCGACTATACCTATATCCCCAAACTAGGAATCGTATTGATTCTTGTTTGGTTGTTATACTTGCCGATTCGACTATTTTTATCACCGACGCATAGCCCAGAAGAAGCATGATTTCCAACATGCCCGACATTTCGATTCAGGCGTTTGATTACGAATTACCCGATTCTTATATCGCTTTTTTCCCGAGCCAGCAGCGTGATGAATCGCGTTTGCTCGTTCACCGTTCAGGGATTAGCAGCCATCATTCTTTTCAAAACCTACCTGAATTAGTTCCAACAGATAGCCTTTTTATTTTCAATAATACAAAGGTCATTCCGGCGCGCATTCAATTACAGAAAGAAAGTGGCACGACCATTGAGATTTTCTTATTGAAGCCTTTGGCCGACAACATCGCGACGCAACAAGTTATGGAGCAGCGCGGAGAGATCATTTGGGAATGTTTGGTGGGTAATAAAAAGCGATGGAAAATAGGCGAAACGCTTACCAAGACAATTGAAATTGAAGGCCAAAAGGTAGCTTTACGCATCAATTGGCATGACCGAGAATTAAATCAAGTTCAAATTCAATGGTCAGGCGAACATACATTCGCAAGCATTTTGAATGAAATAGGTAAAATCCCTTTGCCTCCTTATATGGAGCGAGAAACGGAATTATCGGATCAAGATCGCTACCAAACGGTATTTTCCAAAGAATTAGGAGCCGTTGCGGCACCTACTGCAAGCCTGCATTTTACACCTGCCATCATCGACCGCTTGGAAGCAAAGGGTATCCAAAAGAGTTTCCTTACGCTACATGTAGGGGCTGGAACATTTTTACCAGTCAAGGAAGATGAAATCCGGAATCACCCCATGCATCGGGAGCAGCTCATCTTTGAGCGTGCATTCATTCAGCAGTTAATGGAACACTCTGGGACATTTGTACCTGTTGGCACAACGGCGCTTCGGGCCGTGGAAAGTTTATATTGGTCGGGGATATGGCTATACGAACAAAATGCCATTCCTACTGATGGTTTAATTCTTCCCAAGGAATTCGCCTATCAAGAACGCACGGAGATTTCTACTAAAGATGCTTTGCAAGCAATCTTACATCATATGGATGCTAATAAGCTATCGAATTGGTTGGCCCAAACTGAACTTCTCATCATGCCGTCTTACCGTTTTCGATTCTGTGATGCGTTGATAACGAATTTCCACCAACCCAAATCAACTTTATTGGTGCTTGTTTCGGCTTTAATTGGGGATGCTTGGAAGGACATTTATGAAGAGGCTAAGCAAAAAGGCTATCGTTTTTTAAGCTATGGCGATGCGTGTTTGTTTTTCAAAAAGGAAAAATAATTCCGAAGAATCATTATTTTTGTGGCCCAAGAAATTGGACGTTGGACGTTGAACGTTGGACGTTGGACATTGGACGTTGGACATTGGACGTTGGACATTGGACGTTGGACTATTGACTTCGGACTCCGGACTTCAGACTACCACTGACTACTTATTTACAGAACACAGACTAGTGACTAGAGACTAGCGACTATAAAATACCCAATTATGAATTTCATTGAAGAATTGCGCTGGAGAGGAATGTTACAGGATATGATTCCGGGATTGGAGGATCAATTAGCCAAAGAGATGACTGTGGCATACATTGGTTTCGATCCAACTGCACCCAGTTTACACATAGGTAATTTGGCAGCAATCATGTTGTTGAAGCATTTTCAATTGTGTGGCCATAAGCCGATTGCTTTGGTAGGCGGTGCGACAGGAATGATTGGAGATCCATCGGGTAAGGCTGCGGAACGCGAATTTTTATCGGAAGACACCTTGCGTGCAAATCAAATTGGCATTCAAAAGCAATTGGAAAAATTCTTGGAATTTCATGCGGGAGCTAATTCGGCGGAGGTAGTTAATAATTATGATTGGTTTAAGGAATTCAGCTTTTTGGGATTCTTGAGAGAGGCTGGAAAGTTTTTGACGGTCAACTATATGATGTCAAAAGACTCGGTTAAGAAGCGTTTGGAAACCGGTATTTCATTTACGGAATTTTCATATCAATTATTACAGGGTTACGATTTTTATCATTTATATAAGACGAAGAATGTCCGTTTACAAATGGGAGGTTCGGATCAGTGGGGAAATATTACGACGGGTACGGAAATTATTCGTCGGAAAGAAGGCCATGATGAAGATGCAACAGAGCGTGCTGCATTTGCATTAACGACACCATTAGTAACGAAGGCGGATGGAACGAAATTTGGTAAATCTGAATCGGGCAATGTTTGGTTAGATGCAGAAAAGACGAGCCCTTATGCCTTTTACCAATTTTGGCTAAATGCTGCAGATGCAGATGTACCTCGTTTGATACGTGTTTTCACCTTATATACGAAAGAGCAGATAGAGGAATTAGAGAAGCAGCATGCGGAGGCGCCACATTTACGCATTTTACAAAAGGCAGTTGCTGAAGAAGTAACGACCCGGGTACATGGAGCGGAGGTTTGTGCTTTAGTTATTGAGGCCTCTACCCTATTGTTCTCCAAAGATGCGGTTGAATTAATTGCAGGTGCATCGGAAGCATTATTAGGCCAATTACCTATTCATGAAGTATCGGCGACCTTATTAGCAGAATGTAAGAACCTGACGGATTTAATCAGTGTAGGTACGGACAATTTAATTTTTCCTTCCAAAGGAGAAGCCCGTAAGGCGATCCAAAACAATGCAATTAGTATTAACAAAGTGAAAGTAACGGATCCGAATTCGGCGTTAGATTTTGAAAAAATTCGTGGTCAATATTTATTGGTGGGTAACGGGAAACAGAAAAATTACATTTTATCCTTTAAATAGTTCAGCAAACAAGGCTTGAACAAAAAAAAGTGAAATTATTTTTGGGAGTGTGTTGGTATTTATAAATTATTCCTACATCTTTGCACTCCCAATCGCTAGGAAAAAGCTTCTAGCACATTAACAGAAGGGTTTACTTGAAGGTTTCGGCTGGAGAGTGGATGTTGGAAGTTGAAAGAGTTCTTTGACGTGTTGATAGAAATAAAGACGAGATTAATTCTTTAAATGAATTAGTCATAATAAGTAGCATTCA
>Ga0228700_1001021_pt1 | contig 20415 bp, 20 predicted proteins | sample McNCre317_Aug_MG_FD_178019 | JGI IMG/M metagenome (GOLD analysis project Ga0228700, IMG submission 178019) | Freshwater microbial communities from McNutts Creek, Athens, Georgia, United States - 3-17_Aug_MG | ecosystem: Environmental > Aquatic > Freshwater > Creek | place: USA: Georgia...
CGCCATGGTTGGGCTTCTCGGTGCTGGAGCCCCACGACACCAGCAGCTTGCCTTCCTTGCTCAGCGGCACGCTCGCACCGATCTGGTAGAGGTTGGTGCTGATCTTGGTGGCGTTGGTGGCGTAGCCCTTGTTGGCAATGCGGCCGGCTTCCGCGAACACCTTGGCCACGCCCGCGTCATAACTGGCGCTCACCAGCGAGAACTGCTGTTGCTGACCTGCCGCCAGGTCCAGCTTGGGGGACTCGGCACCGCGCAGGCGCTGCGTGGCGGCGGCCACCGCGAACGGGCCGCTGCTGTAGTTGAAGCCCAGGCCGTGGCTCAGTGCCTCAGAGCCATCGGTCTTCTCGCCCGGGGCCAGCTGCACCGTGGCGGTCAGGCCGCTCATGCTCGGCGTCACGTAGGTGACGGCGTTCGACCAGCCCGAGTCGCCACGGTCATTGCCCCACTTGCCAAACGTCAGGCGCACGGCAGGCGACAGTCCAAAGCCACCGCCAAAGGGGTTGAAGGCCACGACCTGCGAGAACAGCAGGTTGGCCTGCCGACCGATGGTGGCCTTGCCCAGCGAGGCCGAGCTCAGGTAGACATTGGCTGCGCGCGACCAGAAAGGATCGGCGTTGGCGGTGGCGCTCGCATCGTTGCGGCTCGACGCCCCAGTGTCTGGGCGCAGGAAGCTTTCCAGCACGAAGCCCGCCTTCAGGCCATCACCCAGGTCTTCCACCCCCTTGAAGCCGATGTAGCTGGTGACCATCTGGTTGCCATCGACCTTGCTGGTGTGCTTGAGGTCAGCCGGGGTGGGGGTGGTGGTCTTGTTGGCGCTGTATTGGAACGAGCCAAATGCCAGGTCCACCACGCCATACAGGTTGACGCTGGATTGGGCCATCGCCTGGCCAGCACACACCACAGACAGCGCGGCCATGGCCACAGACTTTATCGAAAACATGAACACTCCTCAGGTTGGTGCCCGCCTCTGACCTGGGCGGCGCGGGCTGGTCTGTGCACGAAGCGTGCCGCCCCGTCCACAAGCCCATGTCAGTGCAAGCGCACGGCTGCGCCCACCGCCACGCCCACTTGCCGCGCAGCCTTGCACCACATCAAGGATGCGCACCCCGCCTGGCTGGTGCACGCGCACCAAGCCACGGCCTGCGCCCATGCACCACGGCGGCTCAGGCCGTGTCGGCATGGATCCTGCTGAACCGCCTGTACCTTCATCCTCACCCCCTTGCGTCATGCCTGTCTCTTTGCTCCGTCGCTCCTTGTTGTCTGTGGCTGCACTGGCCTGGTCGGGCTGGATGGTCACCACGCAAGCGGCCACCCCCATCAAGTTCCAGCTCGACTGGCGCTTCGAGGGCCCATCGGCCCTGTTCCTGGTGCCCGCCGCCAAGGGCTACTTCCAGCAAGCCGGCTTGGACGTCAGCATCGATGCAGGCAATGGCTCGGGCGGCACGGTCACCCGCGTGGCCTCGGGCACCTACGACCTGGGCCTGGCCGACATGGCCGCGCTCATGGAGTTCCACGCCAACAACCCCGATGCGCCCAACAAGCCTGTGGCCATCATGATGGTCTACAACAACACGCCGGCGGCCGCCTTCGTGCTCAAGGGCAGTGGCATCACCAGCCCGGCCCAGCTGGCGGGCAAAAAGCTGGGCGCGCCCGTGTTCGATGCCGGGCGCAAGGCCTGGGCCGTCTTCGCCAAGGCCAACAAGGTGGGCGCCGTCACCTGGGTGAGCATGGACCCGCCGCTGCGCGAGACCATGCTGGCCCGGGGCGACGTGGACGCCATCACCGGCTTCTCGTTCACCTCGCTGCTCAACCTCGAAGCGCGCGGCGTCAAGCCTGAAGACATCGTCATGTTCCCCTACGCCCAGTACGGCGTGAAGCTCTACGGCAACGCCATCATCGCCTCGCCCAAGATCCTCAAAGAGAACCCCGAAGCCGTCAAAGCCTTCCTCAAGGCCTTTGCCAAGGGCGTGAAAGACGTGCTGGTCGCACCCGATGCCGCCATCGATGCCGTCAAGGCCCGCGACGGCATCATCAACGTCGACTTGGAAAAGCGCCGCCTCAAGATGGCCATCGATCAGGTGATCGCCAGCCCCGATGCCCGCGCCGAAGGCTTTGGCCAGGTCAAGCTGCCGCGCCTGTCGCTGATGGCCTCGCAGGTGGCCGATGCCTACACGCTCAAGTCGCGCGTCAACCCCGATGCGGTGTGGTCGGCCGCCTACTTGCCCGCCCCCGCCGACCTCAACGTGCTGCCCCCGGCTCCCGCCGCCAAGAAGTGACCGCGCCCGTGCCCCGCCGCCGCGCCCATCCACCATACCCCAGGGGGTTTGCATGACCACCACCCAGGCACAGCCCTTCGTCGATTTCGACGGGGTTTGGCTGGCTTACAACCAGCAGCTGCTCAACGCTGGCCAGTTCGCTGTGGAAGACCTCAGCCTGCGCATGGCGCCCGGCGAGTTCGTTGCCATCGTCGGGCCCTCGGGCTGCGGCAAGTCGACCTTCATGAAGCTGACCACGGGCTTGAAGATGCCGTCCAAGGGGCGCATCACCATCCAGGGCCAGCCGGTCACGGGGCCGCTCAAGATCACGGGCATGGCCTTCCAGGCGCCATCGCTGCTGCCCTGGCGCACGACGCTGCACAACGTGCTGCTGCCGCTGGAGATCGTCGAGCCCCACCGCAGCCAGTTCAAGGCGCAGCGCAAGCAGTACGAAGCACGTGCCCGCGCCTTGCTGCACAGCGTCGGCCTGGGCGGCTACGAAGACAAGTACCCCTGGCAGCTCTCGGGCGGCATGCAGCAGCGCGCCAGCATCTGCCGCGCCCTCATCCACGAGCCCCAGATGCTGCTGCTCGACGAGCCCTTCGGCGCGCTCGATGCCTTCACCCGCGAAGAGCTGTGGTGCGCCTTGCGCGACCTGCAGGCCCAGCAGGGCTTCAACGTCATCTTGGTCACGCACGACCTGCGCGAAGCCGTCTTCCTGGCCGACACGGTGTATGTGATGAGCAAGAGCCCCGGCCGCATCCTCGCGCGCCGCGAAATCGAACTGCCCCGCCCGCGCGACCTCGAAGTCACCTACGCGCCCGAGTTCACCGCCATCGTCCACGAACTGCGCGCCCACATCGGCGCCCTGCGTCAGCCCACCCGCATGGGCGCCCCCGCCGCCGAGATCGCCCAATGAGCATCGACAACGTCTCACCCCGCCTCGAGCGCTGGGCCCCGTGGCTGCTGTTGCTGGCCGTGCTGGCCATCTGGCAGGCGCTGTGCAGCGCCTTCAACGTCAGCGAGTACATCTTCCCCAGCCCGGCGCGCATCGCGCAACAGGTGGCCGAGTTCCACACCGAGATCCTCAAGCACGCCTGGCGCACGCTGTGGGTCACGCTGGTGGGCTTCGGGATCGCCATCGTCGTGGGCGTGCTGCTGGGCTTCCTGATCGGCAGCTCACGGCTGGCCTACGCGGCCATCTACCCGCTGATGACGGCCTTCAACGCCCTGCCCAAGGCCGCCTTCATCCCCATCCTCGTGGTGTGGTTCGGCATCGGCGTGGGGCCGGCCGTGCTCACGGCCTTCCTCATCAGCTTCTTCCCGATCACGGTCAACATCGCCACCGGCCTGGCCACGCTCGAGCCCGAGCTCGAAGACGTGCTGCGCGTGCTCGGCGCCCGCCGCTGGGACGTGCTGGTCAAGGTGGGCCTGCCGCGCGCCATGCCCTACTTCTACGGCTCGCTCAAAGTGGCCATCACCCTGGCCTTCGTGGGCACCACGGTCTCCGAGATGACGGCCTCGAACGAGGGCATCGGCTACCTGCTCATCAGCGCCGGCTCGGCCATGCAGATGGGCCTGGCCTTTGGCGGCCTGGTGGTGGTGGGCAGCATGGCCATGGTGCTCTACGAGCTGTTTTCGGTGATCGAGCAGCGCACCACCGCCTGGGCCCACCGGGGTCGCCAAGGCCACTGAGCCTGGCGCTACACCTTCAGGCGAAAAAAAACCACCCCTAAGGGTGGTCGTGCAAGACCTTGCGGCCTGCCGCCGGATCACGCAAGCTGGCCCTTGCGCGTTTCGGTGGTCCGGCCGCCTTGGCGACGGCCTTCAAATCAAGCAATTCCCTGAGCAGCGCCCATTTTCTGGTGATGTACAGCGTACGTGCGGCATTCTAATCGTCATTTTTAGACACTTGGCGCAGCAAAGATGTTTTGTTACCATCAGCCACATGAATATGGGGGATCATGCGCACCCCGTGCATAATGCCCGCCAGCAGTACCCGACCCCACATCACCATGGATGAGCAGGATTTCGCCGACAGCGCCCACGACGGCCACAGCCCCACCGGCGAATGGGTGGCGCATTGCCTCACTGACCTGATGGCCCGCCACGGCGTGCACAGCCGACAGCAGGCCACGCACGTGGCCCAAGTCTGCACGCTGTCGATCAGCCAGGCGCGGCGCAAGCTCAAGGGCGCGGGCTGGACCTTCGAAGAAGTCTTGGCCCTGTGCCGCCACCACGGCGAATCGCTCGATGGCGTGTTCTCGGCCTCGGTGTTCGAGGCGCCGGCAACCAGCGCCGGCACCCACCCCAGCGTGGGCACCTACGCCGCCACCTTCCTGATCGACACCCAGGGCCTGGCCTGCGATGTGCGCGTCGGCGCCCTGCGCCCGCAGCCGCTGGCCCACGAGCTGCTGGCCACCCTGCACCCGATCAAGGGCTGGATGGTGGGCACCGGCGAGCGCCTCGCGCGCGAAAGCGCCCACAGCCCCCGCTACGCGGTCGAGCAACTCATCCCCCGAGGGCCAGAGCTCCAGGCGCCTGCGCGCATCGCCGTGCTCGACGACGACCGCAATGCCGCCGAGGCCCTGGCCGACTGGTTCACCGAGATGGGCTACCAGACGCAGACCTTCCAAAGCGCCGATGCACTCATGGCCCACACTGGCCAGCCGCACGATGCCTACGTGATCGACCTGATCCTGGGCGCGGGCCAAACCTCGCAGGCCGTGGTGCAGCGCATCCGCAGCCTCCAGCCCGAGGCCCCCATCGTGCTGCTGACCGGTCGCCTGCGCGACGACAGCGCCAACGAGGCCACGCTCACCACCATCTTGCGCACCCAAGGCGTCACCTTCTTTGAAAAGCCCGTGCGCCCAGCGGTGCTGACCGCCGCCATCCAAAGCAGCCTCGACCGCAACAGCCAGCGCCATGCTTGACGCGACGCCAGCGTCGCAACAACCCACCCATGACCCGCAGCAAACGCGGGTGTTGTTCTGGATTGCGACCTGTTCGGCCATCGGGGCCTTTGCCACGTGGTGTTACTCGCTGCTCGTCAACCTCAACACCACCTGGGACTTGTGGGGTGTACCCGCACTGGTGATCGTGTGTGTCGGCTCTGCTGTGGCGCTGCGCCTGCGCCCCGACTGGACCCAGCAAATCACGCTGTGCTGTCTGGGTGCAGCCTGCGTGTACTGCCTGGGATCGACCGCCAGTGCGGCATATGAAGTGGGGGCACTGGGCTGGCTCTCTCTGTCGGCGGTGTCTCAGTTCTCGCCGCTGTTGTACGTGGCGGCTTTCATCACACTCAACCGTGGCGCTCCCCTGCTGAGCTGGCTGCACTACCTCGGCTTGGTGTTGTTGTACGTGGTCGTCGTGCACTCGCCCTGGCGGGCACAAGAGCCTGACCACGTCACCTACACCTGGTGGCTGCCTGTGCTGCTGTCCTTCCCCTGCTACATCGTGGGCCTGCAGTACATCTCGCTGCTGCGCGAGCGCATCCTGGCTTCAGAGCGGGCGCACCAAGAAGCCAAAGAAAGCTTCCTGGCCATGCTCTCGCACGAGATCCGCACGCCGCTGCAAAGCATGTTGGGCTCCATCGACCTGCTGGCGATCAAGGTGCGCAGCGATGCCGAGCACCGGGCCGTGGCCCGCTTGCGCGAGTCGGCGGCACAGCTCGATGCCCACCTGCGTGACGTCACCGAGTTCACCCGGCTGGAGAGCCCGGCATGGCGCATGCGCGAAGACCAGGTCAACCTGCTCATCCTCTGCCGCGACGTGGTCGACGCCCTGCAGACCCAGGCCCATTCGCGCCAGATCAGCCTGCGCATGCTGTGGCGTGACCAGCCGCAGGCCCAGGACGACGAGCCCCCGGCCCGCACCCCAGACTGGGCCCGCGTCGTGACCGACGAGGTGCGGCTCAAGCAGGTGCTCAACAACCTGCTGAGCAACGCCTTGAAGTACACCCTCGAGGGCAGTGTCACGCTCACGGTGATCGGGCCAGGTGTGGTGCAAGGCCGCGCAGTGGGCTTGACGCTTGAAGTGCGCGACACCGGCATCGGCATGCCGCCCGAGTCGCTGCCGCAGATCTTCCAGCCTTATGTGCGGCTGGAAGACTCGCGGGTGCGCAGAGAAGAAGGCACCGGGTTGGGCCTGGCCGTGGTGCAGCTGCTCACCCACCGCCTGGGGCTCAAGCTGTCGGTCGAGAGCCAACCCGATCAAGGCACCACCTTCCACCTGCGTTGGCCGGTGGCATGATGCCGACTCAGCCTTACTGGAGCCCCACACCATGACCGCCCCCGTCCGCCTGCCCCTGGGCACCCCCCTGTCACCTGCCGCCGCCCGCGTGATGCTGCTGGGCTCGGGCGAGCTGGGCAAGGAGGTGCTGCTGGCACTGCAACGGCTGGGCGTCGAAACCACCGCGGTGGACCGCTACAACCACGCACCCGGCCAGCAGGTGGCCCACCACAGCCGCACCATCACCATGAGCGATGCGGCGCAACTGCGCGCCCTCATCACCGCTGAGCGTCCGCACTTGGTGGTGCCCGAAATCGAGGCCATCGCCACCGCCGAGCTCGAAGCCCTCGAGGCTGAAGGCGTGGTGCGCGTCATCCCCACGGCCCGCGCCGCGCGCCTGACCATGGACCGCGAAGGCATCCGCCGCCTCGCCGCCGAAACCCTGGGCTTGCCCACCAGCCCCTACCGTTTTTGCGACTCGCTGGCCGAGCTGCAAGCCGCCATCGACGGCAGCGACGGCCAGCCCGCCATCGGCTACCCCTGCGTGGTCAAGCCGGTGATGAGCTCGTCGGGCAAGGGCCAAAGCAAGATCGACAGCCCCGAGGGCGTCAAGCCCGCGTGGGATTACGCCATGGCCGGCGGTCGCGTCAGCCACGGCCGCGTCATCGTCGAAGGCTTCATCGATTTCGACTACGAAATCACCCAACTCACCGTGCGCGCCGCCGGCACGGGCGCACAGGCCCAAGAGGTCGTCACCCAGTTCTGCGAGCCCATCGGCCACAAGCAGGTCAGCGGGGATTACGTCGAGAGCTGGCAACCCCAGCCCATGTCGCCGGTGGCCTTGCAGCGCGCCCGCGACATCGCCCAAGCCGTCACCGACAACCTCGGCGGCCAGGGCCTGTTCGGCGTCGAGCTTTTCGTCAAGGGCGACATGGTGTGGTTCAGCGAGGTCAGCCCCCGCCCGCACGACACCGGCCTGGTCACCCTGTGCACCCAGGTGCAAAGCGAATTCGAACTGCACGCCCGCGCCATCTTGGGCCTGCCGGTCGACACTTCGCTGCGCAACCCCGGCGCCTCGGCCGTGATCTACGGTGGGGTCGATGCCCCGGCCCTGCGCTTTGAAGGCGTGGCCGAGGCCTTGGCCGAGCCCGGCACCGACCTGCGCCTCTTCGGCAAGCCTGAGAGCTTCATCAAGCGCCGCATGGGCGTGGCCCTGGCCAGCGATGTCGATGTCGACAGCGCCCGCGCCAAGGCCCTGCGCGTGGCCGGGGCGGTGAAGCCTCGCGCCGTGGGCTGAAGCGCCCCGCCGCCTCACGCATCGGCTGCCGAACGCCTCAGCTGCCGGCACCCACCGGCAGGTTGAGGAACTTGACCGCCTTGTCCAGGCTGCCCGAGCGCTGCACCAGCGCCAGGAAATCGACGATCTCGATCTCGGCGTAGTGCAGCGACAGCACGTTTTCGCGTTCGAGGTTGCGCAACACCTTGTTGACCGTCTGCCGCGACACGCCCAGCATGCGCGCGAGGTAATCCTGCGGCAGGCGCACGCGCTTGCGCACCGTGGGGTGAGTCGATTGACCGAAATTGGTGGCCGACATCAGCAGTCGCCGGCACAGGCGCTGCTCGGTCGACAGCGTGGCCGCGTCTTCCAGCGCCGTGAGCACCATGCGCAGCTTGCCGCAGGCCAGACGCGCCAGGTCGCGCCAGTTCTTGGGGTGCTGCTCCAGCCACTCCATCAGCGCCGTGCCCGACACCACCAGCACCGTGCTGTCCACATCGGCCACGGCGTCTTGGCTGCGCGGCAGCCCATCGATGGTCGAGATCTCGCCAAACCAGGTATAGGGCTCAACGTACAGCGTCAGCTGCAGGCTGCCATCCGAATCCGTTGAGCCCAGCTTGAGTGCCCCGGCCACCACGCAGCACAGGCTTTCGCGCTCTTCGCCCTGGGTGAAGAGGTAGTCACCGGTTTTGATGTGCCACAGGCGCGAGCGCTCGATCAGCGCCGTCTGGAAGGCCTCGTCGCAGGATGCGAACCACAACTGGGTTTGCAGGGCGGGCAAGAGGCTGAGCGGCGTGGGCTCGGTTCGACGTGACATGTACAGCGCACGGAGGGAGGCATGGCTTCATCACGCCCAACACCCCCCGTTATGGTTATATGCTCGACGTCTAATTGTCCTGCTATTGACAATGTGTGGCGCACAAAGCTCATAGCATCGCGTCAGTATCCATGAATTTGTCGCACGTTATGAACAATTCCACCGCCGTCCACCCTGGTGCCATCCTCCGTACCCAGTTCATGGCCAAGCATGGCCTGTCTGCGAGTGGTCTGGCCATCCGCCTGCACGTGCCGGCACCGCGCGTGAACGACATCGTGCGCGAACGTCGTGGCATCAGCCCGGACTCGGCCCTGCGCCTGGCGCGCTTCTTCGGCACCACGCCCCAGTTCTGGATGGACCTGCAGTCGGCCTACGACCTGCGCGTGGCCGAAGACCTGGCGGGCGATCAGATCCGCCGCGAGGTCTTGCCCGTGGCCGACGCGACCGGCGGCCAGATGGCGGCTTGAGCAAAAAACCACAGCCGTGATGCGCCCAGCCCGCCAACTGTGGGTTAGACGTGACACGGATGTTGCGTGCAACGGCCACCTTTAGTCGTCTAACCGCACCCATTGAAGGCAGGCGCCGCCACCCGATCGGGTGAGCGGCGCTTGCCTTTTTTCACTGGAACGCCACCTCGGCGAAGCTGCGCAGCTTGCGGCTGTGCAACTGGGCCAGGCCGCTGGCGCGCAAGCGCTCGATGGCGCGCAGGCCGATGCGCAGGTGCTGGTCTACGCGCTCGCGGTAGAAGGTGTTGGCCATGCCCGGCAGCTTGAGCTCGCCGTGCAGCGGCTTGTCGCTCACGCACAGCAAAGTGCCGTAGGGCACGCGGAAGCGAAAGCCATTGGCCGCGATGGTGGCGCTTTCCATGTCCAGCGCCACGGCGCGGCTCTGGCTGAAGCGCCGCTCGGGCTCGCGCTGGGGCAGCAGCTCCCAGTTGCGGTTGTCGGTGGACGCCACCGTGCCGGTGCGCATGATGCGCTTGAGCTCGTAGCCGTGCAGCTGGGTCACGTCCGCCACGGCGCCTTCCAGCGCCAGCTGGATCTCCGCCAGCGGCGGGATGGGCACCCACAGCGGCAGGTCTTCGTCGAGCACGTGGTCTTCGCGCACATAGCCGTGGGCCAGCACGTAGTCGCCCAGCTGCTGGGTGTTGCGCAGGCCGGCGCAGTGGCCCAGCATGATCCAGGCGTGGGGCCGCAGCACGGCGATGTGGTCGGTGGCCGTCTTGGCGTTGGCCGGGCCCACGCCGATGTTCACCATGGTCACGCCGCTGCGGTCGCGGCGGATGAGGTGATACGCCGGCATCTGCGGCAGGCGCGGCGGCACGGCGCCCAGGGCATCCTCGGCCTCGATGGCCTGGCCCACGCGGCGCGTGACCACGTTGCCCGGCTCGATGAAGGCGATGCAATCGTCGTCGTCTCGCGGGTGGGCCGGATCGGGGGCACGGCGCATCAGCTCATGGCCCATGCGCACGAACTCGTCGATGTAGAACTGGTAGTTCGTGAACAGCACGTAGTTCTGGAAGTGCGACGGCGAGGTGCCCGTGTAGTGGCGCAGCCGGTGCAGCGAGTAATCGACGCGCGGCGCCGTGAACAGCGACAGCGGGTGCGGCCCGCCCCGGGTCTCGAAGGTGCCGTTGGCGATGCCATCGTCCATGCGCGAGAGGTCGGGCAAATCGAAGGTGTCGCGCAGCAGCAGGCGGCGATCGGCCGGCATCGAGCCTTCCAGGTGCTGGTGCTCGTCGAGGCTGAAGTGCACGGGGATGGGGTCGGCGCCCAGGCCCACTTCGAGGAACACGCCGTGGTTGGACAGCAGCAGCTCGAACTGCTCGCGGTAGTAGTCGGCGTACAGATCGGGCCGCGTCAGCGTTGTCTCGTAGGTACCAGGGCCGGCCACAAAGCCGTAGGACAGGCGCGAATCGGCCATGGCCACGGTGTCGATGTGGATGCGCACGAACGGGTACTTGGCCCGCACATGGTGCTTGAAGGTCTCACCGGCCACGAAACGCTGCAGGCTGTCGCGCAGGTAGGCGATCTGCGAGTCGTACAGCCGGGTGACGTGGTCCAGCGCAGCCTGCGCGTTGTCGAACCGTTGGGTGGGGAACTTCGGGGCGGCCATGGTGACATCCAATCTTGGGCTGGGTGTCGTCCCATTGTGCGCCGCCCGGCTGGCCGCCAGCGCGCGAAGAGGCGCGAGAACAACGCCCAGGCGATGGGGTCAGCCTGGGGTCAGCGCCAGGTCAGCGAGAGGCAGCGGGGGCCGCCGCGTCGGGCGCACCCTCGGTGACGAAGGCGATGCGGTCCAGCCCCACCTTCTGCAGCAGCCCGATCAAATCGGCCACCTTGCCGTAGGGCACGGCCTGGTCGGCGCGCAGCTGCACTTCGGTGTCGGGGCGGGCCTTGGCGCGCGTCTCGATCTGCGCGGCCAGGGCCTCGCGGCTGATGGCCTGCTCTTCGAGGTGCAGCTGGCCATCCGCGGTCAGCGCGATCGCCAGCACCGGTGCCTGCGACTCAGGCGCGGGCGGCGCATCGGCCTTGGGCAGGTCGAGCTTGAGCTTGGAGGTCATCAGCGGCGCGGTCAGCATGAAGATGACCAGCAGCACCAGCATGACGTCGATGAGCGGCGTCATGTTGATCTCGCTCATCGGCGCACTGCCCTGCGGGCGTTCCAGTCGACCAAAGGCCATGGCGTGGCTCCAGCTGAGGGGATCAGTCGCGGCGGCTGCGCTGGCCCAGCAGGGCCTCGCGCAGGTCGTGGGCAAAGCCTTCGAGCTCGGCCTCGCACGCCGAGACGTACTTGCCGAACACGTTGTAGGCCAGCACGGCGGGGATGGCCACGGCCAGGCCGGCGGCGGTCATGATCAGCGCCTCGCCCACGGGGCCGGCCACCTTGTCGAGGCTGACCGAGCCTTCGGTGGAGATGCGCATCATCGCGTGGTAGATGCCCCAGACGGTGCCAAACAGGCCCACGAACGGCGACACCGAGCCCACCGAGGCCAGCAGCACCTGGCCGGCTTGCAGGCGGCCCAGCACGGCGTGCAGGCTGTCGCGCAGGCGGCGGGTGAGGCGGGCCTCCGTGTCGGCCTGGTCTTCGAGCGAGCCGGCCACCGGGGCAGCCTGGGCGGCGTCCACCAGGGGCAGCAGCACGCCTTCGCGGTCGACCTCGGCCACGTTGGCGCGGGCGGCCTGCAGGTCAGACGCGCGCCAGAAGGCGGCGGTGGCGGCCTGCAGGTCGGTGCGGGCGCGGCGCAGCAGCCAGCCCTTCCAGAAGATGACGATCCAGGCCCCGATCGACATGATCAGCATGATGATGGCCACGGCGCGCCCGATGGCGTCGCCCTGGCTCCAGAACTGCGAGAAACCGTCCATGCCTCAGAGCTCCCGTGCGGTGGTGGTGGCAGGTGGAAAGGGGTGAATGATCAGTTCAGACCCAGCACGTCGTCCATGCCGAACAACCCGTGGGGCTGGTTGGCCAGGAAGCGCACGGCGCGCAGGCTGCCCTGGGCGTAGGTGGCGCGGCTCGACGACTTGTGGGTGATCTCAATGCGCTCGCCAATGCCGGCAAACAGCACGGTGTGGTCGCCCACGATGTCGCCGCCGCGCACGGTGGCAAAGCCGATGGTGCTGGGGTCGCGCTCGCCGGTCACGCCTTCACGGCCGTAGACGGCGCACTCTTGCAGGCTGCGGCCCACGCCTTCGGCCACGACTTCGCCCATGCGCAGCGCGGTGCCCGAGGGGGCATCGACCTTGTGGCGGTGGTGGGCCTCGATGATCTCGATGTCGTAGCCTTCCTTGAGCGCGCGGGCGGCTTGCGCCAGCAGCTTGAAGACCACGTTGACGCCCACGGCCATGTTGGGCGACATGACGATGGCGATGTCGCGCGAGGCGGCCTGGATCTCGGCCTTTTGCGCCTCGGTGAAGCCCGTGGTGCCGATCACCATCTTCACGCCCAGCTCGCGGCACACGCGCAGGTGGGCCATGGTGCCCTCAGGGCGGGTGAAGTCGATCAGGTAGCCGGCGGGCTTGAGGCCTTGGTGCAGATCGGCGGTGATGGCCACGCCGCTTTGCACGCCCAACAGGGCCATGGCGTCGCTGCCCAGCGCCGGGCTGGCGGCGATGTCGAGGGCGCCGGCCAGGCGGGTGTCGTCGGCCTGGTGCACGGCTTCGATGAGCATGCGGCCCATGCGGCCGGAAGCACCGGCGATGGCGATGGCGTGGGCGGGGCGGGCGATGTCAGAGGCGCTCATGTCTGCAATGGGGGAAGCAATCGGTTCAGGGAAGGGCTCGGCGGAGGCGCTCAGCGCGCCGGGGCGCCGGACTCAAGCGGGGGGTACTCGCGCACGGCACCTTGCGGCTGGCGGCGCGGCTCCACCGATTTGGGCGGAATGGGCAAGGCCTGGACCTGCGCCTCGCTCAGGTTTTTGGGCGCTTTGAGGTCGGCAGGCAAGGGCTTGTCGATCGAGGCCACGAACTCGCGCTCGCTGGGCAGGGGGTCGGCCGTGTAGCGCTCCACCGCATCGTTCTTGAAGAAGATGGTGATGTGGCGCAGCTGGTCGGGCACGCCCTGGCGGCGGATCGAGAAGGCGTAGTCCCAGCGGTCGGTGTGGAAGGGGTCGGCCAGCAGCGGCGTGCCCAGGATGTCGCGCACCTGCATGCGCCCCACGCCCGGCTGGATCATGGCCATCATCTCTTGCGTGACCACGTTGCCCTGCACCACGTCGACCTTGTAGGGTTCGATCAGGCCAAAAAGCGTTTCAGGGCTGCGCGCATCGAAGCTGCCGCAGCCACTCAGGCCCAGGGCCAGGGCAGCGGTGGCCAGCGCCACCAAGGGGCGCGGCAGGATGGACAGTCGGCCCACACGGTGGACCTGGGAGGAGCAAGCTGGCATGTCAAGACGCTTGGGCCAACGGACCAGGGGGCACGCCTGGGTTGCACGCGTGCGAAACGGCCCGGCAACCTGGGTGGTGAAAGGGCCGCACCGAGACGGCGACAGCCCTTGCCGATATGATTGGGGATTCTAGCGGGGCCGGCGTGTGATGCGCTGCGTCACCACTTTGCCCCCGCCACCCCCTTGCCCACCACGGGCCGCCCCAGCCCCGATGCCCTCGGCAACCCGGAGCCCCCACCGATGACCCACGCCGAAGAACTCAAGAGCAGCGGCCTCAAGGCCACCCTGCCCCGCATCAAGATCCTGGAAGTGTTCCAGCAATCGTCGCAGCGCCACATGACGGCCGAAGACGTGTTCAAGGTGCTGCTCAACGAGGGTTCAGACATCGGCCTGGCGACGGTCTACCGCGTGCTGATGCAGTTCGAGCAGGCGGGCATCTTGTCGCGCAACCACTTCGAGTCGGGCAAGGCGGTGTTCGAGCTCAACGAGGGCAAGCACCACGACCACCTGGTGTGCGTGAACTGCGGCAAGGTGGAAGAATTTTTCGATCCGGAAATTGAGCACCGCCAGCACGAGGCCGCCAAGGCCCGTGGCTTCAAGCTGCAGGACCACGCCCTGGCGTTGTACGTGGTGTGCGAACGCGCCGAGTGCGAGGGCCGCCGGCAATCACCCAACCGGATGGTCAGCCCGATCGACGAGTGACGGCGGGGCGCTGTCGCCCCGGATACCCCTGGTGCGCCACAGGCCTCACAGGCCGCCGCGCTCCATGGCGCGCTGGTGGCGCTCGATGAACTCTTTGTACGTGTCGATGCCGCGCAGCTGCAGCACGGTGTTGCGCACGGCGGCCTCCACCAGCACGGCCAAGTTGCGGCCGGCGTCCACCGCGATCACCGCCTTGCGGATGGGCACGCCCATCAGCTCTTCGTACAGCGGCTCGTAGGGCAGGCGCTCGAACTCGCGCTCCATGGTTTCTTTGCGCACCAGGTGGACGATGAGCTTCAAGCGCATCTTGCGGCGCACGGCCGTCTCGCCAAAGATGGCCTTGATGTCGAGCAGGCCGATGCCGCGCACTTCCAGCAGGTTTTGCAACAGCTCAGGGCAGCGGCCTTCGATGGCGGTGCGCGACACGCGGAACAGGTCGACCGCGTCATCGGCGACCAGGCCATGGCCACGCGAGATCAATTCCAGGCCCAGTTCCGACTTGCCCAGGCCCGACTCGCCGGTGAGCAACACGCCCAAGCCCAGGATGTCCATGAACACGCCGTGGCGGGTGATGCGCTCGGCAAAGTGCTGGGTGAGGTAGGAGCGCAGCACGTCGATGACGTGGCCGGCGGGCTCTTGCGTGACGAACAGCGGGATGCCGGCGCGGCCACACATGGCCACCAGGCGGTCTGAGGGCTGCTGGTTGTCGGCCACCACCACCACCGGCGGCTCCAGCGTGACGATGCGCTGGATGCGGCGCTCTTGGTCTTCGGAGGTGGAGCTGGAGAAGTAGGCGGCCTCGCGGCGGCCCACGATCTGCACCCGGTAGGGGTGGATGTAGTTGAGGTAGCCCACCAGGTCAGCGGCCGACTGGGCCGTCTGCACGGCCTCCTCGTCAAAGCGGCGTTCGGGGTGGGCGTGGCCCGCGATCCATTCCCAGCGCAGGGCTGCGCGGTTGGCTTCGAACAGCGCCTCGGCGCTGATGACGGCAAGATCCTTGACGCTCACGGGCTAGACGAGGGTTGGGTGATCAGGGGCCCGCGCACCTCGGTGCCGGGCTGTCAGGCGACAGACCTCAGGGGCTGCCAGCGTTCAATCAGATCATGCACCTGAGCGGCGTCGCCTTCGGTTTTCAGACGCTCGCGCAGCTCACGATCCGACAGCAGCTCAGCAATTTCGGACAGGATTTCGAGGTGGCGTTGCGTGGCCGCCTCGGGCACCAGCAAGAAGATGAGCAGGTTGACCGGCTCGTCATCCGGGGCATCAAAGGGGATGGGCTGGCCGAGGCGGATCACGGCGGCCAAGGGGTTCTTCAAACCCTTGATGCGGCCATGGGGAATGGCCACGCCATGGCCGAGGCCGGTCGAACCCAGTCGCTCGCGGGCAAAGAGGTTGTCCGTCACGGTGGCGCGCGCGATCGCGTGCTGGTTCTCGAACAGCAACCCTGCGGCCTCGAAGACGCGTTTTTTACTGCTGGCGTCCACATCCACCAGCACTTGACTGGGTGGAAGGATGGCTGAAAGACGGTTCATCTTGATTCAAGCGGGTGGACGGCCGGTGGGCCTTGTCCCCGCTCCCCGGGACGGATGAGGGGCGGATTATAGGGATCTGCAACCGGATCACGCACCGGTCACCGAACCCTGGTTTGGGGGATTCTGCACCTCCTGCTGCACTGCAGCAAGTGGCAAATGCCCACAAATGCGATGCCAGCCCTTTGCCCCCACGGTGGCGGGGGTCCGAACCCAATGTGCGCCCATCTTTTGACATTTCAAGCCATGAAAAACGGCCCCGAAGGGCCGTTAACTTGGTGTCGACCTGCGCTGGCGACCCGCTATCAGGTTTCACCAAGCACGCTGACTGGATTCACTTGCGGCGACAGCGCGTGCTTCATTGGACTTCCCAGGAGACTTCCTGGCGCTTCGGAGAGGCGTGGTGATGGTCTTGGACCTTGTCCTTGTGTCGGCACACTTGGCGGTCCAGTTTGTCCATCAACTGATCAATGGCTGCGTAAAGGTCTTCGTGAGCACTCTCAACGAAGATGTCCTTGCCCTTGACGTGGACGTTCACTTCCGCGCGCTGGCGGCGTTCCTTCTCCTTTTGCTTCTCCACGGTGAGCAGGACAGTGATGTCCACGACTTGATCGAAGTGTCTGGTCACGCGATCCAGCTTCGTGCGCACATACTCGCGCAGAGCGGGGGTCACTTCCAGATGATGGCCACTGATCGTCAAATTCATGCTGCCTCCTTTCGAGAGCAAAGCGTTGAGACACCCAGTCGGCGGATCGAGTCCTGGTGTTCCTGTTCGGGTCACATCAAGCTTCCCAAACCGTCAACCGGAAGGTCAGTGTGCGCCTGTCTTTGGCAAATGACAAGGGCGTGACATCCGTGTTTGCATGAAGTTGTGCAAAAACTCAGGAAAGCCTTGAGCAGCCCCAAGACAAGCGCAAGTCGTCGTCCGCAAGGCCCTCAAGTCGCGCCCGATCCTGCCGAAAAGCGGCGCCCTCAGCGCGGGCTGCTGCCGGCTGCAGGCCCCGTGTGCAAGCGCAGCCGCCCCACCCACCACAGCATCACCACCGTGGTGCCCAGTGCGAGCCAGCCGGTGCGGCCGTAGCCTTGCACCAAGCCATCCGCCGAGCGCGAAATCAACAGGCCGCCCACCCACGCCGACACCCCCATCGTGGCCGATTGCAGCGCCCCATTGACGCTCATGAACGCGCCGCGCATGGCCGGATCTGGCGCGGCCGACAGCAGGGCCATGCCGGGCACCATGCGCCCCGACACGAACACGAAAAAACACGTCGTGATCAGCACCAGCACCCACAGCGGCGCGGGCGGCATGTGCGTGAGCGCCATCATCGGCAGCACTGCGAGCGCCCCCACCAGGCGGAAGGTCAGCACCTTGCCCCAGCGGTCGGCCAGCCAGCCCCACAGGCGGGCGGTGAACAAGGTGGCCACGCCACCGGCCAGGTACATCAGCGGCACCTGCTCAGCTTTGAGCCCGAGGTTGACGGTGGTGTAGATGGTGATGAAGGGGATGATGCTGAAGCTGCCCGAGAGCATGAGCATCGACAGCGCGAAGGCGCGCCAGTGGTTGGGCACCGACAGCACGCGGCGCAACTGGGCCAGGGGCGGCTGCGCGGAGGCGCCGGCCAGGTGCCGCTGCAGGCGGGGCACCTGGCGCCAAGCCACCAGCCAGACCACCGCTGAGACCACGGCGATCGCCACAAAAGGCATGTGCCAGCCCCATTGGCTGGCCAGCCACAGCGACACCGGCACGCCCGCCACCGTGGACAGCGAGAACGCCGACATCACCAGGCCCATGGCCTGGCCGCGCCGCTCAAACGGCACGGCCTCGGCCACGATGGTCTGCACCAGGGCCCCGAGCACGCCACCGAACACGCCGGCGGCCACGCGCGCGGCCATCAGCCCGCCGTAGCTGGGCGCAAGGCCACACGCCAGCGTGGCCAGGGCAAAGCCCCCGTACATCCACAGCAAGGCCCGCTTGCGCTCGAAGCGGTCGATCACCATCGACACGAGCAGGCCCGACACGCCAGCGGCCAGCGAATAGGCCGACACCAGCAGGCCAAAGGCCGCATCGGTGATGCCAAACAGGTGGGTGAGTTGCGGCCCCAGCGGCATCATCACCATGAAATCGACGATGTGCGTGAAGTTGATGGCCGCCAGGCTCCACAGCAAGAAGCGCTCGCTGAGCTGCAGGTGGGTGGGATCGGACGAGGCACTCATGGGATGGGGCGGCTGCGCAAACCCTGCAGTGTGCGCCCAAACGGCTACCGGCCCGGAAGCAGGGACAATGACGGCATGAATGCCTCGTTGTCAGCCAACCGCCCGCAGGCGGCCCTCAGGATGCAGGCCACGCCCGGCCTGTGGTCGTGCGCCCTGCTGGCCGTGCTCACCCCGACGCTGGTGGCCTACCACACACCGCCGTCGATGACCTTCTTCAACCAGATCGCGGCCGTGATCGGCTGGGGCCTGTGGCTGGCCTACATGCCGGGGTTGACCTCGCTGGCTCGCCCTGCAACCGCGCCACCCGCCTGGGCCGTGCGCGGCATGTGGGGCTTGGGCGTGATGTTCGGTGGCTACGCACTGGCTTCGCTGGGCTCGTGGGCGCTGTGGGCTGGGCTGCCCATTGGCCTGTCGTGGATGCACGCGGGTCTGGCCACGCTGGGCCTGCTGGTGGCGGCTGCGGCCTGGCGGCTGCGCGATACCGACCAGTGGGACCTCGTGGTCGACCTGTTTTTGTGGGCGCTGACGCTGGCTGGTGCCGTGGGTTTCGTGATCGGGGCCCTGCAGGCCTTCCACCCCCAGTGGACCGATGGCCTGTTCCTGGCCGAGCCCACCACCCCCGGCCGCGCGGTGGGCAACCTGCGCCAGCCCAACCACTTCAGCACGCTACTGGTGGGCTCCGCGGCAGCGGCGGCCGCACTGGGCGCGCGCGGGCGGCTCAACCCGTGGGTGGCAGCTTCGGTGGTCAAGCTCTTCATCTGGGGCGTGGTGCTGAGCGCCTCGCGCACCGGCATGGTGGGCATGCTGCTGTTCACGGCCTGGGGCCTGCTGGACCGCCGCCTGCCCAAGCCCCTGCGCTGGGTGCTGGTGGCCGCCCCAGCCGTGTACGGCGCGTGGTGGGCGCTGATGTCGGCCTGGTCGCACCTGGGCCATGGCGTCGCCTTCGCGGCCGAAAACCGCCTGCACGATGGCAGCGACATCTCCAGCAGCCGCTTCAAAATCTGGGCCAATGTGCTGAGCCTGATCGCCCAGCACCCATGGTGGGGCGTGGGCGTGGGTGAGTTCAATGTGGCGTGGACGTTCACACCTTTCCCCAACCGGCCGGTGGCCTTTTTCGACCACACCCACAATGTGCTGCTGCAGTGGGCGGTCGAGCTGGGCTTGCCGCTGGCCGGCTTGCTGACCCTGGCGAGCCTGGTGGCCTTGTGGCCACTGGTGCGGGCCTGGTTTCCGCTGCCCTCGGCCACGGCAGCTCAGGCCGACGGTGAGCGCCAAGCCGACGGGCAGCAGCTGAGCGCGGTGCTCGGCGCCTGTGGCGTGATCGTGGGCATCGGGGCCTTGCACAGCATGCTCGAATACCCCTTGTGGTATGCCCACCTGCTCTTGCCCACGGCCTTTGCCTGGGGCCTGGGGCTGGCCGCTGCGGCTCAGTTGAGGCCTGCAGCACAGCCGGCCTCACCCAGTTCACGCGGCCGCAACTGGGCCGCGCTGGTGGGCGCAGGCACCGTGGCCATGGGGCTGTGGTGCACCCTGGATTACCTGGCCGCCGCCGACATCTACGCGCCCCACCCTGGTGCCGCGCCGCTGCCCGCGCGCATCCAACTCAGCCAGCACATGCCCTGGTGGGGCTACCAGGCCGACTACGCCGAGGTGAACATGCCCGATGACGACGAGGCCCCGCTGCCGCCGCAAGCCTTCCACCGCACGCTGCACAACCTCGTTGACAGCCGCCTGATGATGGCCTACGCCCGTTCACTGGCGGCCCATGGCGCGGTGGACCAGGCCCGTTATGTGGCCGATCGCCTGCGGGAGTTCCGCAACCCGGCGGCCAAGGCGTTTTTCGGCGTGTGCAAGCCGGCCGAGCAGGTGCCACTGGCCCAACAGCCGTTCCAGTGCAGCCCGGCCGAGCAGGTCTACACCTGGCGCGACCTGCTGCCGCCCTCGGCCAGCGGTCACTGACAGCGCAGCAGCCGTGACAGGCGCGTCAGCGGGCGTCGCGGGTCCACACGCCACTGCGCCCGCCTTCCTTGCGCAGCAGGCCCACGTCGCCGATCACCATGCCGCGGTCGGCCGCCTTGAGCATGTCGTACACCGTCAGCAGGCCCACCTGCACGGCGGTCAGGGCCTCCATCTCGACGCCGGTGGGGCCGGTGGTGTGCACGGTCACCTCGCAGCGCACGGCAGGGTCGGCCTCTTCCAGCGTGAACGCCACCGACACCTTGCTCAAGGCCAGCGGGTGGCACAAGGGGATGAGGTCGGCGGTGCGCTTGGCCCCCTGGATGGCGGCGATGCGCGCCACGCCCAGCACATCGCCCTTGCCCGCCGTGCCCGAGGCCACCAGGGCCAGCGTGCTGGCCTGCATGCGGATGCGGCCTTCGGCCACGGCCACGCGCAGAGTGTCGGGCTTGGCCGAGACGTCCACCATGTGGGCCTGGCCCTGGGCATCGAAGTGGGTGAGCTCGCTCATGTGTGAAGAAAGGTAGGGATGGGGCAAAGTCGGACGGCACC
>Ga0228700_1001022_pt1 | contig 20413 bp, 13 predicted proteins | sample McNCre317_Aug_MG_FD_178019 | JGI IMG/M metagenome (GOLD analysis project Ga0228700, IMG submission 178019) | Freshwater microbial communities from McNutts Creek, Athens, Georgia, United States - 3-17_Aug_MG | ecosystem: Environmental > Aquatic > Freshwater > Creek | place: USA: Georgia...
TGGTGCGGGTCTGTGTGGCAGCGGCAAAGTGGGCATCGGTGTTGTGCAGGGCATTGGCGTTCAAGGTGATGCTGCCGGCGGCGTGCATGACAGCCGAACTGTTGTTGATGCGGATGGCGCGGCCCATTGCGTGGCCATCGGCATCCAGGCTGCCGCCCACCACCAGGTCGCCCAAACTCTGGATATGCACGCTCGGGCTGGCGCTGATGTTTTCTGAGGGCCTGGCCGGGCTGTCCAGGCCCATGTCGGAGTTGTTGAGGGTCTGCACGCCGATGTGAAGACTGCGGCGCGCGCCCATGGTGGCCCCAGAGACGCTGCCGTTGGCGCTTTCCGCCAGGTTGTTCAGCGTGGAGGCAGCGATGCCCACCACATCCCCAAAGATGGCACCGGTTCCCAGGTTGTTTACGGTGGCAGCGGTGATGCGGGTAACGGCGTCACCGCTGGCATTGACCGCGTCAATCAGGCCCCGATTCGTGAGGGTCTCGGTTGCTCGGAGTTGTGTGCCGGCCGACTGCATGGTGGCCCCGGCCGTGTTGGTAATGGCGCGGGCACTGGCCTGCAATGGGCCATTGGCTTGCAAGGTGCCGCTGTTGGTGAGCCACCCTTCATTGCTCAGAACCACATCACCTGCCGTGGCCCCAATCACACCGGCGTTGCGCACACCCAGTCCCGCCTCGGTGCCCACCAGAAAGATCTTGCCCGCATACATGCCGCCCAGTGCGGCCACATCCAAGGCAAAGGCCGGGGGTGCGCCGGCTGCGGCGCCGCTTAGCGTGGCGCCGGGAGTTGCAGCGCGGGCCGCGCTGATGTCGTTGGAGCCGGTCACCACCTTCAGGTCCCGGGCCCAAATGCCCGCATTGACCTGTACCCCCCGCGCCAGAATGTTGGTGTAGTCTGCCGTGCCGGTGTCCAGCCCGGCGCCGTCCACCGTGACCTGGCCGCCGCGCACCTGCAAGCTGTCCAGGCTGCCAGAGTGCATGACGGGTGTGCCCGTCGTCAGGGTGACGGCACTGGCATTCAGAAAGCCACCGCCACTAACGGCAATGCCTGCCGGGTTGGCGATGATGACTTCGGCCCTTTGCCCGGCTACTTCGACCCATCCCTTGAGTTGGCTGGCGTTGCTGGAGTGCACCTCGTTCAGGATCACCCGCGCACTGCCAGCAGCCAGCCACGGGTTGCCCTGCACATAGCCGCCTAGCTGCGTACCTACATTGGTGCGGCTGTTGTTGAGGACCACGCCATTGCGCTGCACATCAAACTGGCTGTAAGTGTTGCGCGACACCCCGGCAGCACTCGGCGACTGGATGTTGATCTGCGCCAGGCCGTTGGCGGTTTGCAAAATAGTGGTCCGCTGATTGCCCGGTGCATTGCGGTCGGCAATGACCTGGGCATTCAACGGAGCCACGCAGAGTACAGACAACGCAACCAGGCTGGCCTCTGCCGTCAAGCGCCATGCGGTGCGCGTGCGGGCAGGGCCTCTGCACACGCCAGGCGCGCAGTCGCCCGTGACGCTCTTGCCCTGTGAGGCAGCGGTTTCAGCAACCGCCATACGCAGGCCACGGCGGGCGTTGAAGACGATGCGGAACAGGCTTTTGTTCATGACGGCTTTCTCCTGGCCAGTCTTGTTGCGATGGTGTGCCTACCGCGTGTACAGGGCGCTGGCCTGCAACGCGGTCGGGTATCCGTCGGCATCTTTCGGGGCACTGGGGTCTCCGGCGTACAGAAGCGTCCCATCGGCATCCATTAGTTCTTTGGTAGACGTCCCGGTCTGCGGCAAGGCGTTCAAGGTAAAGCCCGCCGCACCGTCCCTCCTTAGGGCAACACCGGTTGTGGTAACCAGGGCCCGTGCCACATGGGTGCGTCCCGAAACAGTGCCAGCGCTCCAGGTGATGGACGATGTCGTCTCCAGCAGGCCCAAGTAGGTGGTGCAAGTCAAATCCGAATACACCTCGCGGGTGGCTGTCACGGTGTTGGCGGCAATCACTTTGGGGCGGCTCAGGCTTCCGTAGTTGAAGTTGTTGTTGCCCAGCGGAACGCAACCCGCCGGGTTGCCGGATGCGTGGCCATCGTTGTATTTCCAGATTCCCTGGAACTCGGTGCTGTCAAAAACCGTATTGGCGGCGCCTGGGCCGCTGCTGGGGGCGCCACCGCCGCCGCAGGCGCTCAGGGTGGCCACGGCAACAGCGAACAGTCCGGTGCGCAGGGTATTGGAAGTTTTCATGGTGTGTACCTCTTGGTTTTAAATGTGGCTCTGCCACGGTTGAAGAAATCGTTTGAATGCAAGAAGGGGCGGGCAGAAGCCCAGGGTCAGGCTGAAGCCCGCGCGGGTCTGCGCCGTGCGAAAGCCGCTGGGTCTCTCCAGCGCTGCGTTTACTAAGATTTCCCTGGGTTGCGTGGGCTAAGGATGGGCCGCAAGCTTCCTGGAGTTGGTTGGGCTGAGTGCGTCAGTTCGTTCTTATTCAGACAATTGAATGCACGTTCGCACCGGGGTATCAGGGCTCTTTGCCGGCGTGAAAGTTCGGACTGCAGGGGTGGCGATGTGCCAGCGAACCGTGACCTGCGCGCACGTTCAGCAGGCCAATGGCACCGGCGTGAACGCGACAAAATCCATAGGCTGGAATGGGTGCGGCGTTGCCACGCAAGAGGGCGTCGCAAACAGGTCAAAGCTATGCGCGCGCGCTGCAATACTATGACTTTCATCCCGCCGACCCCGCCTTGGGCGCAGGGCGGCATGCACCAGGCCTTGGAGATACCCCGCATGAACGATACCCTTGCACCCACCGAAGCCCCCAGCACCGAGGCGCCCCGTGGCCGCCGCGCCGGTGGCGGGCGCGAAGCCAAGCGCGCCGCGCGCACGGCCCGCAGCGCCCAGTCCGTGCCCTACATCACCCGCAAGATCCCCTACTTCGAGGTGATGGACGAGGAAGGCCTGGCCATCATCGAGCGCAATGCCGACACCATCCTGGAAGAGGTGGGCATCGATTTCCGTGACGACCCCGAGGCCCTGGAGCTGTTCCGCCAGGCCGGCTGCGATGTCAAGGGCGAGCGCGTGCGCTTCCCGCGCGGCCTGGCCCGCAAGCTGGTGCAGGACACCGCACCGCGCGAATTCACCCAGCACGCCCGCAACCCGGCCAGGAGCGTGGTGATCGGTGGCAAGAACACCGTGTTTGCCCCGGCCTATGGTTCGCCCTTTGTGCGCGATCTGGACGGCGGCCGCCGTTACGCCACCATCCAGGACTTCCAGAACTTCGTGAAGCTGGCCTATACCGCCAACTCCCTGCACCACAGCGGCGGCACCATCTGCGAGCCGGTGGACCTGCCGGTGAACAAGCGCCACTTCGACATGGTCTACAGCCACATGAAGTACAGCGACAAGCCCTTCATGGGCTCGGTCACCGCCCCTGAGCGTGCCCAGGACACGGTGGAGATGGCCAAGATCCTGTTCGGCGACAACTGGATCGACCCGGCCACCGGCAAGCCGCGCACCGCGGTGATCAACCTGATCAACGCCAACTCGCCCATGACTTTCGATGAGACCATGCTGGGCGCGGCCAAGGTCTATGCGCGCAACAACCAGGCCTGCATCGTCACCCCCTTCATCCTGGCCGGCGCCATGTCGCCCGTCACCGTGGCCGGCACCGCCGCCCAGACCCTGGCCGAAGCCCTGGCCGGCATGGCCTTTGTGCAGCTGTGCAACCCCGGCGCGCCGGTGGTGCTGGGCAGCTTTGCCTCCAGCATCTCCATGCAGTCGGGTGCGCCCACTTTCGGCACACCTGAGCCGGCCCTGGTGCTGTACGTGATGGCCGCGCTGGCGCGCCGCCTGGGCGTGCCCTTCCGTTCCGGTGGCGGCCTGTGCGGCTCCAAGATCGCCGATGCGCAAGCCGCCTCGGAAGCCGCCAACACCTTGCTGCCCACCTGCCTGGGCGGCGTCAACTTCGTGCTGCACACGGCCGGCTGGCTGGAAGGCGGCCTGTCCATGGGCTATGAGAAGTTCATCATGGACGTGGACCAGGCCGGCATGATGCACACCCTGCTGGCTGGCGTGGACCTCAGCGAAAACGGCCAGGCCATGGATGCCATCCGCGATGTCGGCCCGGGCAAGCACTTTCTGGGCTGCGCCCACACCCAGGCCAATTTCGAGAGCGCCTTCTACCGTTCGCCCATCACCGACAACAACAGCTTCGAGCAGTGGGAAGCCGAGGGCTCGCGTGACCTGAGCCAGCGCGCCAACACCCTGTGGAAGAAGCAGCTGGCCGAGTACGAGGCACCGGCGCTGGACGCCGGCATTGACGAAGGCATCCAGGACTACATGAACCGACGCAAGGCCTCCTTCCCGGACTCCAACGTCTGATACGGGTCGATTAAGATCCAGAGGCGCGCTGCCGGCAGGCAGTGCGCCTTTTTTTATGGGGTGGGGAGATGGGCATCAACCAGAAGATTCTGCTGCCGCTGGCCTCGCTGCTCAGCGGCCTGGCCATGCTGGTCGTGGGCACCGGCCTGCTGTTCGCGGCCATTGGCGCGCAGGCTGGCTCGGCCAAGTTTTCCGGCCTGGTCACCGGCCTGGTGATGTCGGCCTACTTTGCCGGCTTCGTCTATGGCACCTATGCCTGCCCGCTGATGATCCGCCGCGTCGGCCACATCCGCGCCTTTGCCACCCTGGCTTCTGTCGCGTCTGCCCTGCCCATGTTCCACGCCTTGTGGACCAATGCCCTGGCCTGGGGTGTGCTGCGCTTTGTCACCGGGGTCTGCCTGGTGGGCCTGTACATCGTGGTGGAGAGCTGGCTCAATGTGGTGGCCACCACCGCCCAGCGCGGCAAGGTGTTTGCCGCCTACATGGCGGTCAGCGGCATCTCCATGGCGCTGGGCCAGTGGCTGATCCTGGTGGGTGACCGCTTCGGCTTTGTGCCCTTTGCCCTGGTCTCCATCCTGTTCTCGTTTGCGCTGATTCCTATCACCCTCACCCCGGTTGACGAGCCCGAGGCCATGGAGGTGCCGCGCTTCGTGCTCAAGGAGCTGATCTACATCTCGCCCATCGGCGTGATCGCCACCATCGGCTCGGGCCTCCTGGGGGGCGCCTTCTACAGCCTGGGCCATGTCTTCGGCCAGGGTGTGGGCTTCAGCGAGCGCGGCATTGCCACATTCATGGCGGCCACCATCCTGGGGGGGGCGGCCTTCCAGTGGCCGGTGGGCCATCTGTCGGACCGCAACGACCGGCGCTGGGTGCTGTTCTGGGTCTGCACCGTGTGCGCCTGCGTGGCCGGCCTGGGCTTTTACCTGGCGCGTGAATACGAGGATTCGCTCATCTTCCTGGGCATCCTCTACGGCGGCCTGTCCTTCACCGTCTATGGCCTGGCGGTGGCCCACGTGAATGACCTGATCGACTCCAAGCGTGTGCTGGAGGTCACCAGCGGCCTGCTGCTGCTCTACGGCATAGGCTCTACCGTGGGGCCGACGCTGGCCGGTGGCGTGATGGACCTGCTGGGGCCGGAGGCCCTGATGCTCTACTTCGCCATGGTGCTGGGCCTGATGGCCCTGTCGGTCTGGGCCTTTGCGCCGGCCAAGTACATCCACGCCGAGGAAAGTAGCCACAAAACCGACTACGTGGTCATGGGCGGCGGCTCGCAGGCCGTGCTGCAGATGGACCCGCGCCGCCCCGACTTCCAGCACAGCCGTCCGGCGCCGCCGCTGGTGGATCCGGGCCGCTAGGCAACTGCCCGGCCCGCTTTTTGCTGCGCTGGCGCCATGCCCCAAGCCCTTGCGATTCCCCTGAACCAGCCCACGCTGTGGCTGATGGCGCTGGCCTGGCTTGCCGTGGCGTTTTACCTGCTGCGCCAGCACCGGGCCTTTGAGCGCATGCGCCGCAGCGAGGAACGCTACCGCACCCTGTTTCGCTTCACCACCGACGGCGTGATCTGCCATGGCTCCGATGGCCGGGTGCTGGCGGCCAACCCGGCGGCCGCTGCCATCCTGGGCCTGTCCGAAGCCCAGATGTGCGCCCAGGAGCCCTGGCAGATCTGGCGCAGCCTAAGCGACGCCTACGGCCAGTCACTCAGCGGCGCGGCCATGCCCATGGTGCAGGCGCTGCAGCTTTCGCGCCATGTAAAGGACACCATCGTCAGCACCGCCCACTGGCAGACCGGAGCGGCGGTGTGGCTGCAGCTGGAGTCCATTCCGCTGTGGCGGCGCGGCGAGAGCAGCCCCAACCAGGTGATCGTGGTGTTCATGGACGTGACCGAGAACCGGCGCACCGAAGACCGGCTGCGGGTGATCGTGGATTCCTCGCCCAATGCCCTGCTGATGCTGGACCGGCGCGGCCGCATCGCCCTCTCCAATGCCGCCAGCCAGCGCATCCTGGGCTATGCGCAGGACGAGCTGCTGGGCCGCAGCGTGGACCTGCTGCTGCCCGGGGTGCCGCGCCCGGCCACCGCGCTGGCCGATGGCCACCCGCTCTACACCGCACAGGAGCTGCCCTTTGGCAGCCTGGGCGAGCTCAATGCCGTGCACAAGGACGGCAGCCTGGTGCCGGTGGACCTGGGCTTGAGCCCCATCGTCAGCAACGAAGGCGCCTTCACCCTGGCCACGGTGGTGGACATGACGGCGCGCCGCCAGGCCGAGCAGGCCATGGCGCAGCTGGCCTATTACGACGTGCTCACCGGCCTGCCCAACCGGCGCATGTTCATCGAGCGCCTGCAGCATGCGCTGGCGGTGCGCGCGCGCCACCCGCGCTTTGGTGCCTTGCTGTTTCTGGACGTGGACAACTTCAAGGCGATCAATGACACCATAGGCCATGACGCCGGTGACCTGATGCTGCAGCAGATTGCCAGCCGCCTGCAGCAGTGCCTGCGCGCATCAGATAGCGTGGCCCGCATCGGCGGCGATGAATTTGTGGTGCTGCTGGAGGAACTGGGCGACAACCGCGCCGGTGCGGCCAGCTTCGCCCAGGATGTGGCTGGCAAGATTCTGGCGGTGCTGCGCCAGCCCTATGCCCTGGGTGGGCGCAGCTTTCCGGGCTCGGCCAGCATCGGCGTGACACTGTGGGGCGGTGAGCCCACGGAAGATGTGAGCGAGCTGCTCAAGCGCTCCGACATGGCCATGTACGACGCCAAGCGCGGCGGGCGCAATGCGGTGCGCTTCTTTGACCCGCAGATGCAGCGGCTGCTGGAGGAGCGCATGCAACTGGAGGCAGACCTGCAGCAGGCCATCAGCCAGCAGCAGTTCGTGCTGTACTACCAGAAGCGGGTGGGGCGCGACGGGCGTCTGCAGGGGGCCGAGGTGCTGGTGCGCTGGCAGCACCCCCAGCGCGGCCTGGTGTCGCCGCTGGCTTTCATTCCGGTAGCAGAGGCCACCGGGCAGATCGTGCCCATAGGCCGCTGGGTGCTGCACACCGCCTGCCTGCAGCTGCAGCGCTGGAGCCAGCAGCTGGCCACGCGCGGCCTGCACCTGTCGGTCAACATCAGCGCGGCCGAGTTCCAGCGCGAGAGCTTTGTGGACGAGGTGCGGCAGGTGCTGGAGCAGACCGGCGCCGACCCGGCTTGCCTGGAGCTGGAGCTGACCGAGAGCGTGCTGCTGGAGAACACAGCCGCCTTTGTTGCCAAGATGCAGGCCCTGCGGTCCCTGGGCCTGCGCTTTGCGCTGGACGACTTTGGCACCGGCTATTCCTCGCTGTCCTACCTCAAGGTGCTGCCGTTATCTACGCTGAAGATCGACAAGAGCTTTGTGCGGGACATCGACAGCAGCAGCAGCGACGAGGCCATCGCCCAGACCATCATCCGCATGGGCCAGACCCTGGGCCTCCTGGTGATCGCCGAAGGCGTGGAAACCCAGGCCCAGCATGCCGTGCTGGCGCGCCTGGGCTGCGAGTACTTCCAGGGCTATCTGTTCGGCCACCCGCTGCCGCTGGCGGCCTTTGAAGCGCAGTTGTAGGGCGGCGCATTACACGCAGTGAAAAGCGTGGGGGCCCATGAGCGGCGCCGGGCCGCCCCCAGCCGCGAGCGCCCCCTCGGGGGGCAGCGCATTACACGCAGTGAAAAGCGTGGGGGCTACTAGCTACTAGTTCGAGGCGTCGGGACGGCCGATTGCTTCGGCCACAAATGTGGCTTGCAACAAGCCCTGCTCATCACGTGCATTGGGCAGGTACTGCTTCTGCACGCGGGTCTTCACCTGGGGCTTGGGCGCACCCATCTGCACCACGGCATCATGGGCCAGCTGTTCGGCCAGGGCCTGGGCGCTTTGCAGGGCCTGGTGCACATCGATGAACTGCTGGGTGTTGGCCGCGGAGTGCAGGCGGAACAGGCCGGTGCCGTCGCCCAGCACCTGCACCGTGGCCGTATGGGCCACCACGCCGGTGGCCGCGCCCACGGCATTGGCCACCTCGCAGAAGGGCGGGAACACCAGCTCGCAGCCCAGGCGGCGCTGCACCTCTTCGTAATACACCTTCACCGGCCCGCCCACGGCCACCACCGGAATGCGGGGCGCCAGGCGCACCGTGGCCAGGCCGAGCTGGCCGGCACCGCTGCATACCGCATCGGTCAGCGGGTTGTCGGCCATCTCCTGGCCGAAGGCGGTCTGCAAAATGGCCAGGCCGGTGAGGCGCACCGTCTCATTCCACACCGCCCGGGCAAAGGCCTGGGTGCGCTCGGGCGTGGGGGCCTTCATGTCACGCAGGCGCGCCGCGAGCTGGGTGGCGAGCGTTGCCGCTTCGGGCGACCAATTGGCCTGCAGGCCCAGCACATGGGACACATCCGAAGGCGTGAGGCTGCTGATCTGCACCAGGCCCTTGCGCTGCAGGTTGGTCAGCGCGCGCTGGCTGCTCAGCGAAGTGGCCAGCTTGCGCAGCGGCTGGGGTGCGGCGGTGACGCGGGCCAGGGCTTCCTGCTCACGCGGCGCCAGGCCATTGGCCTGCTGGGCACCGCTGGCGGAAAAAGGCAGCAGCACAAACTTGCCGTGCAGGGAGCTGCCGCCGTCGATGTCGTCCAGGTCGGCCCGCAGCATGTCCAGCACCTGGGGATAGCGTGCTGCAATCAGGGACACCGGCGCCACCCGCTGCGGCCCGACCTGGATACGGCCATTGGCATGCAGGCTGATTTCGCTGTCGCCGCCCAGGCCGATGGTGCGCACGTCCATGGCGCGCACCATGGTGCGCCAGCCGCCGACCTCGGCACCTTCCTGCTTGACCTGGGGCCGCCCGTCCAGCAGCAGGCCCAGGTCGGTGGTGGTGCCGCCCATGTCCGAGAGGATGAAGTTGTCCAGGCCGCTAAGCCACTGTGCGCCCACCAGGCTGGCGGCCGGGCCCGAGAGCACGGTCTCGATGGGGCGCGTGGCCACCGATTCGGCCAGCGCCAGCGAGCCGTCGCCCTTGACGATCATCAGCGGGCAGGCCATGTGCAGCTGGGCCATGGCGCGCTGCACCGCGCTGATGAGGCCGGAGATGCGCGGAATCAGGCGGGCGTTGAGTACCGCGGTCAGGGCCCGGCGCGGCGCGTCCAGCGCCGAGGAAAGCTCGGTGGACAGCGTCACCGGCTTGCCGGTGCGCGCCACGATGTACTCGCGCGCCGCATGCTCGTGCTCGGCGTTGCGCACGGCAAAGGCAGCGGCCACGGCAAAGGCATCGGCCCGGGCATTCATGGTCTCCAGCACGGCGTCCAGGCCTGCCAGGTCCAGCGGGCAGAGCGGGTCGCCGTTGTGGTTGTGGCCACCGGCCACCACCGCCATCGGAATGTCCGGGAAGGCGCGGGCAATGCCGGTGCGCTCCACCATGGCGGCATCGAAGCCGATCAGGATCACGCCGGTGGCGCTGCCATGGCCCTCGACCACCGCATTGGTGGCCAGGGTGGTGGAGACCGAGACCATGGCCACGCTCTGCGGTGGCACCGCATGCGGCAGCTTGGCAATGGCCTGGCTGATGGCCTCGGACACGCCCACCGCCAGGTCGCCCTTGGTGGTGATGGCCTTGGCCGTGGCAATGATGCGGTGGCCGCGCGCCTCGATCACCGCGGCATCGGTATAGGTGCCGCCGGTGTCTACGCCAATGAGGTAGCTGGCCTGGCTGGTGGCGGCGCTCACGCGGACTCAGTGCCGCTGTTGCCCGCGCCGCGGCGTCCCCGTCCGCGGTTCAGGTTGGCACCGGCGGCGGCTCCGCCGGCACGGCTTTGCTCGCCACCCCACTGCGCACGCGCGCCGGTGGAGATGTCGCCCAGGGCTTGCACCACCGCCTCGATGCTGGGGGCCGGGCCCTTGGTGTGGGCGTCCAGCGCGTCCTTCATGGCCTTGAGGTGCTTGGGGCTGGTGCCGCAGCAGCCGCCGATGATGCGCGCACCGCTGTCCAGCGCCATCCGGGCGTACACGCTCATCAGCTCGGGCGTGCCGTTGTAGACGATGCTGCCATCCACATACTGCGGAATGCCGCAGTTGCCCTTGGCCACCAGCACCACGTCCGGCCCCATGGCTTCGGCCAGGTTGTGGATGCAGGCCACCATTTCGGAGGCACCCACGCCGCAGTTGCTGCCACAGGCCGCCAGGCGCGGCGACAGCGATTTTTCGATGTCGGAGAAGTCCTTGGGCGAGATGCCCATCATGGAGCGGCCGTTGGTGTCAAAGCTCAAGGTGCAGACCACCGGCATGCCGGTGCGCGAGGCACCGGCCACGGCGGCCTCCACCTCTTCGCGGGAAGACATGGTCTCAATCCAGAGCACATCGGCGCCGCCATCCACCAGGGCCTGGGCCTGCTCGGCAAAGGCGGCTTCGGCGTCCTCGCGCGACAGCGTGCCTATGGGCTCCATGATTTCACCGGTAGGCCCCATGCTGCCGGCCACCACCACCGTGCGGCCGCAGGTATCGGCCACGCCGCGTGCAATGCGGGCGGCAGCAGCGTTGAGCTCGACCATGCGGCCCTCGGCCTTGTGCAGCTTCAGGCGGTAGGTGGTGCCGCCAAAGCTGTTGGTCAGGATGATGTCGGCGCCGGCGTCGACAAAGCTCTGGTGCAGGCGCGCAATGCGATCCGGGTGCGCGGTGTTCCACAGCTCGGGCGCGTCGCCCGACATCAGCCCCATGTCAAACAGGTTGCTGCCGGTGGCGCCGTCGGCCAGGAGCCAGGGGCGGGTGGCAAGCAGTTGGGTGAAGCGGTTGGGTGTCGTCATGGCAGGGGGCGCCGGCAGGCGCAGCAAAGTAGAAAAGTCGGGACCTGATTTTGCCAAAGGCCCCGTGGCCTTGTGCGGCCCGGGGCTTGCGGCATTAGCGCTGCTGCGTTTCCCAGTGCGGATGCACCCAGGCAGGTGCTGTCGAGGGCGGCAGCGATCTGCCGCGCATGGCATCGGCAATCTTCTCGGCCATCATGATGGTGGGCACGTTGAGGTTGCCGCTGACGATGAGCGGCATGATGGAGGCATCCACCACGCGCAGGGACTGCACGCCGTGCACCCGGCCCTGGCCGTCCACCACCGCCATCTCGCCGGTGCCCATGGCACAGCTGCAGCTGGGGTGGTAGGCAGTCTCCACGGCGGTGCGGATGTGGGCATCGATCTCGGCATCGGTCTGCACCGCCTTGCCCGGTGCAATCTCCTCGCCGCGGAAGGGGTCGAAGGCCTTTTGCGAAAACACCTCGCGCGTGAGGCGGATGGCGGCGCGGAACTCGATGCGGTCCTGCTCGGTGCTCATGTAGTTGAACACGATGGTGGGCGCGTCATACACGCTCTTGCTCTTGATGCGCACATGGCCCCGGCTGGTGGAACGCATGGGGCCCACGTGGGCCTGGAAGCCGTGGGCCTCCACCGGCGCATTGCCGTCGTAGCGCACTGCCATGGGCAGGAAGTGGTATTGCAGATCCGGATGCTTGACGCCGGCCGCGCTGCGGATGAAGCCGCCCGACTCGAAGTGGTTGGTGGCCCCCAGGCCGGTGCTGAACAGGGCCCACTCCACGCCGATGGCCGCCATCTTCAGCGGCTTGGTGGCGGCGTACAGGGTGATGGGCTGCAGGCACTCGTACTGCACATAGGTTTCCAGGTGGTCCTGCAGGTTCTCGCCCACGCCCTTGAGTGCCTTGACCACCGGAATGCCCAGCGGCTCCAGGAGGGCGGGGTCGCCCACGCCGGAGAGCTGCAGCAGCTGCGGCGAGTTGATGGCGCCGCTGCTCAGAATCACCTCGCGGCGGGCACGGAAACTGCGCAGCGCGCCGTTCTGCTCCACCTCCACACCCACGCAGCGCGGTGCGCCGGAAGCGTCCTTGCCCTCGAACAGCAGGCGGTGGGCCAGGGTGTTGGGCTGCAGCATGACATTGCCGCGCTTCAAGGCCGGGCGCAGGTAGGCCATGGCGGTGCTCCAGCGCCGGCCCTTGTAGGTGGTCATGTCCATGGGGCCGAAGCCCTCTTGCTGGTAGCCGTTCATGTCGGCGGTATACGAATAGCCGGCCTGCTGGCCGGCCTCGATGAAGGCCTTGTACAGCGGGTTTTCGCATTCGCCGGTATGCACATGCAGCGGGCCATCATGGCCGCGGTAGTCGTCGCCGCCGATCTCGCGGGTCTCGGCCTTCTTGAAGTAGGGCAGGCAGTGGGCATAGGTCCACTCGGGCAGGCCGTGTTTCTCGGCCCAGCCGTTGTAGTCCTGCGCATTGCCGCGGATGTAGACCATGCCGTTGATGCTGCTGGAGCCGCCCAGGGTCTTGCCGCGCGGGCAGTGCACGCGCCGCCCGTCCAGAAAAGGCTCGGGCTCGCTTTCGTATTGCCAGGAGTAGCGCGGGTTGGCCATGGGGTAGGCAAAGCCGCTGGGCATGTGGATGAAGAGGTTGTGGTCCAGCGGCCCGGCCTCAATCACCAGGATCTGGGTGTTGAGGTCTTCCCCCAGGCGGTGGGCCAGCACGCTGCCGGCCGAGCCGGCGCCAATGATGATGTAGTCGTATTCGGTTTGCATGAACAGTATCTTGGTCAGTCGAAGGCGGTTTCAGCGGTAGCCGGTGGCAACCTGGCCCAGCTCCACATATACCGTCTTGAGCTGGGTGTAGTGGTCCAGTGCGGCCATGCTGTTTTCGGAACCGATGCCGGACTCGCTCACACCGCCAAACGGCATCTCGATGGGCGTGATGTTGTAGTTGTTGATCCAGCAGATGCCGGCCTTGAGCAGAGCGGCCACGCGGTGCCCGCGCTGCAGGTTGCCGGTGAACACGCCGGCGGCCAGGCCGAAGCGGGAGTCGTTGGCGCGGGCGATGGCTTCTTCCTCGGTGTCGAAGGTCAGCATAGACAGCACCGGGCCGAAGATTTCCTCGCGCACGATGCGCATGGTGTCCTGGCAGTCGGCAAAGATGGTGGGGGCCACAAAGTTGTTGCCCAGTCCCGGCACGGCCACCTGCTTGCCGCCGCAGACCAGGGTGGCGCCCTCGGCCACGCCGCTGGCTATGTAGTCCATCACCTTGGCGGTATGGGCCTCGGAAATCAGGGCGCCGATCTCGGTCTCGGGGTGCATGGGGTCCCCCACGCGCAGGAGGGCGGTGCGCTCTTTCAGGCGCGCCAGGAACCTGTCGGCAATGCCCCGCTGCACAAAGACGCGGGTGCAGTTGGTGCAGACCTCGCCCTGGGTGTAGAAGTTGCCCATCATGGCAGCGGCCACGGCCTGCTCCAGGTCGGCGTCGTCAAACACCAGCAAGGGCGACTTGCCGCCCAGCTCCATGGTCACGCGCTTCAATGTGCCGGCAGCGGTCTGCATCACCTTCTTGCCGGTGGGCACCGAGCCTGTGACCGAAACCTTGGCCACACCCTCGTGGGCCGCCAGCAGGGCGCCGGTGGCACCACGCCCCTGCAGCACATTGAAGACGCCCGGGGGCACACCGGCCTCCAGGTAAATTTCGGCCAGCTTGACGGCGGTGGCCGGTGTCAGCTCACTGGGTTTGAACACCATGGCATTGCCCGCGGCCAGCGCCGGGGCGGATTTCCAGCAGGCAATCTGGATAGGGTAGTTCCAGGCGCCTATGCCCACGCACACGCCCAGGGGCTCCTTGCGGGTATAGGCAAAAGCGCCTTTGAGGGGGTACTGCTGGCCGGTCAGGGTGGCGGCGGCACCGGCGAAGTATTCAATGCAGTCGGCGCCACTCATCACATCCACCACCAGCGCTTCCTGGATGGGCTTGCCGCAGTCCTGCACCTCCAGGGCGGCGAGCTCGTCGTTGCGGCTGCGCAAGATGTCGGCAGCGCGGCGCAGGATGCGGCCCCGCTCGGTGCCGCTTAGGGCCGACCACTGCAGAAAGCCATTCCGCGCGCTGGCCACGGCCGCATCCACTTCAGCCTGCGTGCAATCGTGCAGCCAGGCATAGGCCTGGCCGGTGGCCGGGTTGATGGAGGCAAAGCGTTCGCCGCTGCCTTCTATCTGCGCGCCGTTGATGAAACTGGGAATGGTGGTTTCGCTCATACAAAATCCTTGCGCGAACCGGGCTCTTGGCCGGTCCCAAAAAAACAACTCCGACCCAGCCTGGCTACGTCGGAGTGAAGGGCGGCAGACCGTAAAAGGCCTGCCGCCGGGGGGGCTTGCCTTACTTGGCCAGGGCGGTCTTGACCGCTTCCAGGCCGGGCTTGCCGTCCAGGGTGGTCACGCCAGCCAGCCACTTGTCCACGGTGCCGGGGTTCTTCTTGAGGAAGTCACGGGCGGCCGTCTCGGGCTTGACCTTCTTGAGGATGGGGCCCATCACCTGGTTCTCGATGTCGGTGCTGTACTGCAGGTTCTTCAGGAAGGTGTAGACGTTGGGGCACTTCTTCTCATACGAGGGCGGAATGGCGGTGTAGACCTTGGCTTCGCCCAGGTTGGGTCCGAAGATGTCGTCGCCACCCGAGAGGTAGCTCATCTTCATCTGCACATTCATGGGGTGGGGCTCCCAGCCCAGGAAGACGATGGCCTTCTGGTCCTTGATGGCGCGCTGGGCTTCGATCAGCATGCCGGCTTCGCTGGACTCCACCATCTTGAAGCTCTTCAGGCCGAACTTGTTGTCCTTGATCATGCCGGCGATCAGGGCATTGCCGTCGTTGCCGGGCTCAATGCCATAGATCTTGCCGCCCAGGTCTTTCTCGAACTTGGCGATGTCGGCAAAGGTCTTCAGGCCCTTGTCATACAGGTAGGTGGGAACGGCCAGGGTGTACTTGGCACCCACCAGGTTGGGGGTCTCCAGCACCTTAATGTCGCCAGCCTTCACAAAGGGCTCGATCTGCGGCGTCATGGAAGGGTTCCAGTAACCCAGGAACACGTCGATCTGCTTTTTCTTCATGCCGGCAAACACGATCGGGATGGAGGCGATGGTGACCGTGGGCTTGTAGCCCAGGCCCTGCAGCACCACCGAGGCCATGCCGGTGGTGGCGGCGATGTCGCTCCAGCCCACGTCGGCGAAATGCACGGTCTTGCAGCTGGCGTCATCGGCCAGGGCGCCCTGGGCAGCCAGGGCTGCAATGGTGGCAACGATTCCTACTACTTTCATCTTCATCTGTGCTCTCCTGTAAAAATTATGGGCAAGGGTTGGGGATGTAAATCCACACGCTAGCTTACGCCGGTTTTGGGTCGCGCCGGGAAGGACGCCGGCCACGCTGGCTGGGCTCGCTGCTGGACTGGGTGCGCACCGGCAGGCTGACCACCTGGCGCAGCGCGTCAAAAGGTGCCGTCAGGTGCGGAATGGCCATGGCCTCGACGAAGAACTCCTGGAAGCGCGGCTCCACCGCCGTCTCAATCTTTTCCACACGACGCACCAGGGCCTCGATGTCCTTGCGCGAGCGCTGGTCCAGGAGCGCAATGCGCGCGCCGGTGCCGGCGGCATTGCCGGCCGAAGACACGTGCTCGAGCTTGCAGTCGGGAATCATGCCCAGCACCATGGCGTACTTCACATCGATGTGGCTGCCAAAGGCACCGGCCAGGCGGATGCGCTCCACCGTCTGGATGTTGAGCCGCTCCATCAGCAGGCGCACACCGGCGTAGAGCGCGGCCTTGCCCAACTGTATGGCGCGCACATCGTTCTGCATGATCTTCAGGGGCCGGGCCTCGTCACTGGCCTTGTAGAGCTCATAGGAGAAGGTGCGGCCGTCTTCCTGGATGCGCGGGTTGCGTGCGGCCAGGGCGCCGTCAATCGTGCCGTCATGGCGGATGATGCCGGCCAGGTACATCTCGGCCAGGGCCTCGATGATGCCGCTGCCGCACACGCCGGTGACGCCGGTGTCGGCCACGGCCTCGGCAAAGCCGGGCTCGTCGGACCAGAGGTTGCTGCCGATCACCTTGAAGCGCGGCTCCAGGGTCTCGGGGTTGATGCGCACGCGCTCGATGGCACCGGGCGCGGCGCGCTGGCCGCAGCTGATCTGCGCACCTTCAAAAGCCGGGCCGGTGGGGCTGGAGCAGGCCAGGAGGCGCTGGTTGTTGCCCAGCACGATTTCGGCGTTGGTCCCCACGTCCACCAGCAGGGTCATCTTGTCGGTGTGGTCCGGGCGCTCGGCCAGCAGCACACCGGCGGTGTCGGCACCCACGTGGCCGGCAATGCAGGGCAGCACATAGATGCGGGCATTGCGGTGGATGGCAAAGTCGATCTCCACCGCCCACAGGGTGATGGCGCGGTCGGTGGCCAGGGCAAACGGGGCACCGCCCAGCTCGGTGGGGTCTATGCCCAGCAGCAGGTGGTGCATGATGGGGTTGCCCACAAAAGTGGCTTCCAGGATGTCCTGCGGCGTGATGCCGGCCTGCGCTGCCACCTCGTGCGCCAGGGTGTTGAGGGCCTCGCGCACGGCGGCCGTCATTTCCTTCTCGCCACCCGGGTTCATCATGACGTAGGAGACCCGGCTCATCAGGTCTTCGCCAAAGCGGATCTGCGGGTTCATCAGGCCGGCCGATGCCACCACTTCGCCGGTGGCCAGCTTGCACAGGTGGGCCGCGATGGTGGTGGATCCGATATCGACCGCCAGGCCGTAGACATGCTCCTTGAAGCCGGGCCACACGGCCACGATCTGGTGGCCGGCATGCACCGCCACGGTAACCTTCCAGTGGCCATCGCGCAGGGCTTTCTGCAGCTGCTGCAGCACGATCACATCGCAGGCCAGGTCGGTCAGGCGCCACTCGAATTCAAGCGCATCTTCCAGGCGGCGCAGGTCGCCGCTGGGGTCATGCATATCGGGCTGCTGCACCTCGACATAGTGCAGGCGCACCAGCGGGTCGAGCTGCACGTCATGGGCCTCGGCCTCTTTGCGCACCACCTGCTTGTGCACCTGGCTGCTGGAGGGTACGTCCACCACCAGGTCGCCCAGCACCTTGGCCGCGCAGGACAGGCGCCGGCCTTCGGCCATGCTCTGGGTGGCGCAGAAGTCTTTCTCGACATCGCTCCAGGGCGACAGGTGGTCAAGCTTGGAGCTCAAGCCGTGCTTGGGAAATTCGCCTTCGGATACCAGCACCTGGCAGCGCCCGCAAATGCCGCGGCCGCCGCAGACCGAATCAATGTCCACCCCCAGCGAACGTGCTGCCTGCAGCACCGGCGTACCGACGGGAAAGCGGCCGCGCCGGCCAGAGGGTGTAAATACGACCAGGGGGTCTTTTTGACTCACGAATCACTCCATTGATTTGCTTGCGCACTGTGCGCCGCGCAAGCATAGCCGTGCAGCAATAGGCCCGCTGGCGCAGGCCCTTGGGATGCGCTTACTCGCGGCGGCGGCGGCCGCCTTCGCGGCGGCCGCGTGCGGCTTCGCCTTCGGCGCCGGGAGGCGGCACTTCGCGGAACTTGCGGATCCAGCGCATGCAGTCGGGGTCATGGCCCATCATCACGTCGGCACCCATGGTGGCGCGAATCACTTCGGCATGCAGGGGGTTGGTGATGGCCGATGTCATGCCGGCACCGATGGCCATGGTCAGGAAGGCGGCGTTGATGCCGTTGCGCTCGGGCAGGCCGAAGCTGACGTTGGAGGCGCCACAGGTGGTGTTGACCTTCAGTTCGGTCTTGAGGCGGTGCACCAGGGCCATCACCTGCACGCCGGCCTGGTTGATGGCGCCAATGGGCATCACCAGCGGGTCAACCACCACATCGCTGGCGGGAATGCCGTAGTCGGCCGCGCGGTTGACGATTTTGCGTGCCACTTCAAAGCGCACGTTCGGGTCTTGCGAAATGCCGGTCTCGTCGTTGGAGATGGCCACCACGGCGGCGCCGTATTTCTTCACCAGGGGCAGCACGGTTTCCAGGCGGTCTTCCTCGCCGGTGACCGAGTTCACCAGGGCCTTGCCCTTGTAGACGGCCAGACCGGCTTCCAGGGCGGCGACGATGGAGGAGTCGATGCTAAGGGGCACATCGGTCACCGATTGCACCAGCTGGATGGCCTTGGCCAGCATGCCGGGCTCGTCGGCCAGCGGGATGCCGGCATTCACGTCCAGCATATGGGCGCCGGCCTCGACCTGTGCCAGGGCGTCCGACACCACACGGCTGTAGTCGCCAGCCATCATTTCGGCGGCCATGATCTTGCGGCCGGTGGGGTTGATGCGCTCGCCAATGATGACGAAGGGGCGGTCAAAGCCGATCACCACTTCCTTGGTGGCAGAGCTGATGATGGTATCGGTCACAGTGTTTCCTTTTGGGTTTCGGTTGGGTTTGTGGTGTTGGCGTAAAGATTGTCGCGGCCGGGGTACCAGGGCACGCGGCCCTGCAGCACGCCCGACTTCTGGATGATTTCGGCCACCGACTCCTCCTGCCGGTAGGCCATCACGTGCACGCCGCTGACGCCCTTGATCTCACGGATTTCCTGGATCAGGTCGATGCAGATCTGGCGGCCTTCCTGGGCCGGCTTTTCGGCGCCGGCCATGCGTTTGATGACGGAGTCGGGAATATGGATGCCCGGCACATTGGTGCGCATCCACTCGGCCGCCTTGGCGGTGCGCAAGGGGCCCACGCCGATCAGGAAGAAGGCCTTGTTGGGGCCTTCGAGCAGGCCCAGGTCGTCCATGTGCTGCATGAAGTGCTTCAGGCGCGGGATGTCGTAGCAGTATTGGGTCTGCAGGAACTGGGCACCGGCGGCCACCTTCTTGGCAATGCGCTCGGCGCGCCAGGCGTGGGGCGGCACAAAGGGATTGGCCGCTGCGCCAAAGAAGACGCGCGGTGCAAAGGTGACCTTGCGGCCGCTCTGGAACTTGTGCTCGTCACGCAGGGTGCGGCCGATCTGCAGGAGGCTCATGCAGTCCAGGTCGAACACCGGCTTGGCCTGCGGGTGGTCACCCGACTGCACGCCGTCGCCCGACAGGCACAGCATATTGGCCACGCCCATGGCGGCACCGCCCAGGATGTCACCCTGGATGGCGATGCGGTTCTTGTCGCGGCACGAGATCTGCATCACCGGTGCATAGCCGATGCGGGTCAGCAGGGCGCACACGGCCATGCTGGACATGTGGCAGTTGGCCCCCGATCCGTCGGTGGCGTTGATGGCGTCCACATAGCCGTCAAAAATGCGGGCACGCTTGTACACGTCTTCCGGGTCGGCCGAATCGGGCGGGTCCAGCTCGGCCGTGACGGCAAAGGCGCCTGCGCGCAGCACGCGCTCCAGCCGACCGGGCGAGGTGTGGCCAGGCAGAATGGGCAGCGGATAGCCCGGTACCGGTTCGTCGTCAAATTTCATGGTGCTTTGGCGGAGGTGCTGGAGGGGGTGGCGGGGGCGGCTGCAGCTGCGGCCGGTGCAAGGGGTTTGGGCGGCGGAGGGTTCTTGTCGCGTGCCACCTTGAGCCAGGACGAGCGGCCTTCGAGGCGGCGGTCCACCGGGAGCTGCACGATGCGGATGGCCTTCTTGCCGGCCACCATGCGCTCGCTGCCGGCAAAGGCCTCCACCCAGACGCAGCGCATCTCGGGCTTGACCTCGCAGTGGCCATTGGCACGCACGCCGCCGCAGGGGCCGTTGCGGATGTTCTTGGGGCAGTTCATGGAGCAGGACATGCCGGTGGAGCTCAGGGCGCACTGGCCGCACATCTTGCAGTCGAACAAAAAGCCCTTCACCACCTTCTCCAGGGCAGCGACCGGCTTTTCCACGCGCGCGTAGCCAATCCGGCTCCAGACCGGATGCAGGGCGACAAAGGCGCGCTCGAAAGCGGCGTAGAAAATTTCCAGGCCACGGGCGTGGCGCACGGACCAACGGCGAACAGCGTACATCTCAGGCCTCTCCAGGGGCGGGGTTGGTGGCGGTGTCGGAAGCGGTGAAAGGCTTGGCCAGGGTTTCGTCCACGCCGTGGGCGCGGATCATGCGCAGCAGGTCGTCGTCGGAATAGCGGGCCTCGATGCGCGCGGCCTCGGCATCGGCCTCGGCCTGCATGTCATCGCTGCAGGCGCGCGGCTCGCTGCGCACCCAGTCGGCCAAATAGTCGGCCGAGCCAGACTTGCCGGCGCGCATGGCGGCGCGGTCCACCGCCTCCTGGAAGCGGTGCGAGAGCTGCACCTTGCCGGTCTCGCGGCCTT
>Ga0228700_1001027_pt1 | contig 20347 bp, 14 predicted proteins | sample McNCre317_Aug_MG_FD_178019 | JGI IMG/M metagenome (GOLD analysis project Ga0228700, IMG submission 178019) | Freshwater microbial communities from McNutts Creek, Athens, Georgia, United States - 3-17_Aug_MG | ecosystem: Environmental > Aquatic > Freshwater > Creek | place: USA: Georgia...
TGTTGTGGCCACCGTGCCCAAGGTCAGCGCATTGGCATCTGTCAGCTGCACAGCCGCACCCGTTGCAGAGACTGCTGCTGTGAAGTCGTTTGACGCATTAGTCAGCGTGATATCACCTGCTCCTGCATCCAAGCTGGATGTACCTGTCACTGCCAATGCACCTGTTTGCGTGATGGCTCCGTTGTGGCTATTCGCCGCCAAGTTACCGCCCACTGTTGTGGTGCCTAGATCAATTGCGCCACCTTGTGTCGTCAGTGTCAGGTTGTGGGTTGTATGTGTCGTCCCCAAAGCAATACCGCTGCCCGCTGTGGTGCCATCGTTGATGACGCTCAAGCTTTGAGCCGTTACGTCTTTCAATGTGATCTGCCCCGTGCCTTCGTTGGTTTTACCACCCCCGTTGCTGCCACGCAAGATGACGTCCAGCGTGCCCACACCGACGTTCAGACTGGTATTGGTTGCTTGGGTGATCACAGCATTACCTGCGTCACGTTGCGCATCAATCACACCGCCCCCTACACCGTTGACAGCCGTCACCCATTCATTGCCAATGATTGATAAATTGGCATCTTTCAAAGCAACGCTGGCATTCAACAAAACCGAGCGACCTGCTTGCATTGTCAAACTGCCGCTAGAAGACACAGGCGCAGAGTTAATGGCCGACGCAACCTTGATGTCATTGCTAGCCTGCAACGTCACAGCCGTGCCTGCATCGAGCAAGGTGACCAAATCGGACGCCAAGAACTTGCTGGTTCCCGAAGCGTTTGTGCTGAAACCGGCCGTGGGCGTCAGACTGGAGGCTGGGACAGGACCCAAAATATCAACACGTCCCGTCACAGTTGCACCCGCGCCGTTCCATTTGGGAGACGACAACAACGCGCGTCCATCCAACATTGCAGTAACCCCTGCTCCTGTTGCTCCTGAGCCAATCTGATCATTCGTGGTTGTGCCCACGAAACTGTTGATATCGGTGCTGTCCAAAATACCACTGACGCCAATCAGTCCGTTGACCCAGGTTGCCGCACCTTTAGCGGATGTAGTCACGCCGTTGCCACTACCCCAAGCCGGAGACAAAACAACAGCGTTGCCATTGCTCAGCGCTAGGATTGTTCCAGAACCTACGTCGTCGCCAGCCGATGCTCCCACCAAGCTGTTACTGCTAGACAGTACGCCCGAAACACCCGTGGCACCACTGCCCCAAGTGATCGCGCCTTTGGATGTCGCTACCGTCGCCGAAGGACCACCACCCCAGTATTGGGAACGCACGATGTAGCTGTCGTTGGTTAAGGTTGTGATAGCCGATGCCCCCACACGATCACCCGAAGCGCCACCAACCAGACTGTTGAGATCACTCAAGGCACCCGTCAAACCTGTGGCGCCATTCATCCACGTCACTGCGCCCTTGGCATTGGCGGTCGTGCCATTACCGCTTCCCCACATCGGAGATAAAACAACAGCGTTACCGTTGTTCAACGCTGTGACTGCGCCAGAACCAACATCGTCGCCAGCGGATGCTCCCACCAAGCTGTTACTGCTAGACAGTACGCCCGAAATACCCGTGGCACCACTACCCCAAGTGATCGCGCCTTTTGATGACGCTGCCGTCCCCGAAACACCACCACTCCAAAACGCTGAGCGCACAATGTAGTTGTTATTCGTTAAAGTCGTGATACCCGTCGTTCCTACACGATCTCCGGCAGCACCACCGACCAGGCTGTTGAGATCACTCAAGGTACCTGTTAAGCCTGTGGTTCCATTGATCCACGTCACTGCGCCCTTGGCATTGGCGGTTGTGCCAGTACCACTGCCCCACAATGGGGAGTAGACCAACGCATTGCCGTTGCCCAGCGCTGTACTGGTACCAGAACCTACGTTATCTCCAGCGGTGCCGCCCACAAGGCTGTTGAGATCGCTCAGGGTACCTGTTAGGCCTGTGGTTCCATTTATCCACGTCACTGCGCCCTTGGCATTGGCGGTTGTGCCATTCCCACTACCCCATAACGGCGACGTGATGACCGCATTGCCATTGTTCAACTTTGTGGTTGTTCCCGAACCTACGTTATCCCCTGCACTACTGCCCACCAAGCTATTGCTGCTAGACACTTCTCCCACCACCCCCGCAGTGCCACTGCCCCAAGTGATGGCACCTATTGATGTGGCTGCCAGACCTGAAGCCCCCGCGCCCCAAAATGGTGAACTTATATAGTAATTTCCGTTCGATAAGACCGTCACCCTGCCTGCGCTAGCGACACGATCACCCGCCGCACCACCCACCAAGCTATTGCTGCTACTCAAAACACCTGTGATACCTGTAGTCCCGTTAATCCAAGTTGCAGCCCCCTTGGCGGTGTAAATCAGTCCATCAGCACTGCCCCAAATCGGAGAATTAACAAGTACGTTGCCATTGTTCAGAGAATATATGGCCCCACTACCTACTGAGTCATAAACAGATCCGCCCACCAAGCTATTAATGCTGGACACTACGCCAGAAATGCCCGAGGTACCACTGCCCCAAGTAATGGCACCTTTTCCTCCGCCCCAGCTCTTGGAGGAAATGATGTAGTTGCCAATCGTCAGCGCATTTGAGATGGAGCCACCCACCTGATCGCCTGTCGCACCACCAATTAAACTATTGCTTCCATCCAAGATCCCTGTAATTCCTACAGCTCCATCGATCCAAGTCGCAGCCCCCTTGGCATTGGCGGTTGTGCCATTACCACTGCCCCAAAGCGTGGAGTGGACCACCACATTGCCATTAGTCAACTGCAAGAGTCCTGAAAAGTTACCTACCACGCCATAACCTACAGCGTCACCAGCGGCAGACCCCACCAAACTGTTGCTACTGGACACGACGCCTGAAATGCCTGAGGTTCCACTGCCCCAAGTGATGGCACCTTTTGACGTGGCTTCCGTGGCCGAAACACCGCCCCCCCAAAATGATGACCGCACAATGTAGTTGTTATTCGTCAAGGCTGTCACGCCGGAGCCATAAGTTACAGGAGGACCAAGAGCGGTAGCAGTAACGCCCACACGATCACCTGCCGCACCACCTACTAGGCTATTCAGACTACTCACGCTACCTGTCAGGCCCGTGACGCCATTCATCCAAGTTATGGCGCCTTTGGCATTGGCGGTTGTGCCATCGCCACTGCCCCACAGTGACGATGCAATCACTGCATTGCCATTGTTCAATACTGTGACTCCGCCAGAACCCAGGTTATCGCCAGCGGCGCCCACGAGGCTGTTACTGGTGGAAATGGTCCCAGAAATACCGGTGGTACGACTGCCCCAGGTGATGGCACCTTTAGCCGTTGCAACTGCTCCACCAAGAGCAGATAAAACAATGTAATTGCCATTCGTCAATGGAATGACACTCTGCCCTACTAGATCATTACCTGCGGAGCCCACCAAACTGTTGGAACTCGACACCGTACCCGCCACCCCCAAGGTGCCATCAAACCACGTTACAGCACCTCGGATATACGGGGTCGTTCCGTTTACGCCACTACCCCAATATGAATGGGTGTAGGTGTATTTGCCGTTACCCAAATCTGTCAACGTTCCCCGTCCTACTTGGTCATTCACCCCTGTGCCCCCCAGGCTAGATACAAGCGCGCCTGTGGTGGCATTGAAAATTTTCATCGAACCCGCGTTGGAGGCCACCGTCGAGTCTGCGTAAGAGGCCACCAAAATTCGGTCTAACGAGGTGGATGTGCTGCTGTTGACCAGCTCTTTCACCAGACTGCTACCTAAATAACGATTGGTTGCCAGAGTAGCTGTCAAGTTCAGCACGGTGACGCCAGGAACTCCAGCAACGATTTCAATGTTCTTTGGATCAAACAACACTTGCCCGTTGTTGCCTTGTGTGGCCGACACATCGATGGTGCCCGCTTGCACCAAGTTTTGGTGGCTAGACACTTCTACCTGTCCACCATTGCCAGCTTGCGTGCCGCCTTGGGCGCTGATGTGGCCGCCAAATTGCGTTTGGTTTTCTGACCACACCACAACCTTGCCCGCGTCGCCGTTGTGCAGAGCATTGGCACTAAGCTGGCTGGCCATCACAGTTACTTTGTCAGCATTAGGCAAATCGGCATCACCACCTTGCCAGCCTCCACCGATGCGAAGGGTGCCGCCACCGAGTTCGCCATCGGCATTCACAGATGCACCGGCCAAGGTCAAGTTGGGTGCGGTGATAGACACATCGCCACCCCGCGTACCGTTAGCGCTGAAGCGGCCAGACAAGTAGGCGCTTTGTTTGGCCTGCACAAAGATGCTGCCTGCTTGGTCGCCATCGACGCGCCACTGTGCAGTCTGAGTTTGCTCGATACTCTCGTCAGCAACCACTTGAATGCGACCGCCGCGTGCCGTGCCGCCATTGCCAGAAGCGCTGGCGTCCCACGTGCCAGCATCAATCAGATTTTTGGTGGCTAAGCTGATTTGCGGCGCACGGAAGGTGCCAGTTTGAATGACTGCTTGCGAAGCATCTAAACGAATGACGCCATCCACCAAGTTGAGCTGGGTGGCTTCGACTGAACCCGTGTTGTTGACCACGCCCGCCCGCAGGTCGGCTACAGATTTGGCCGACAAAATGATCAACCCACCGGGAGCGCGAACAGCTTGGCGGTTTTCAATCAAAGTTTCCAAGGTTGCGGCTGTAGTGGTGATGCCAGCCAAGTGGTTGTTGCCATCAAAGTTGAGGGTGACGACGTCACCCGCAGCCATGGCCACCGTGCCCGCTTGGGCCACAACAACACCTGCGTTTTGTACCTCAGGGGCCAGCAGTGCAATGTAGCCACCGAACGCGGCGTTTAATTGCCCTTCGTTAATCACTTTGCCGATGGCGCCATTGCGCTCAAAGCGGTAGTTGTCTGCCATGAAGTTGTCGTCGCTGATGCTGTGAGTGGTGGCCACCAAGGCACCAACGTCCACTTGCGCGCTGGGAGAGAAATACACGCCATTGGGGTTGCTAAGAAACACTTGGCCCGGTGCATTGATGCGACCGTAAATTTGGCTCGCATTCACATCGTTGACTCGGTTGAGTGTGACCGCGCTGCTGCTGGGTTGATTGAAGTTCACAGTGGCGCTGGCGCCAACGTTGAAGGTATCCCAGTTGATAGCTGCGCGTACGCTGGTTTGGTTAATGTTCATGACCGCGCTGTTGGCGGTATTGGTCTGCCCAATGGTAGCGGCACCTCGCACCACGCTGCCACCGGTGGGGAGTTGAGTAACAGGAGGCGCTTGCTGCGCATGCGACAAGGTGGCTATGGCAGCCATGGCCACAGATGTCAAAACACCGCCCATGATGGCGCGTGCGCCACGCCCCGAGCCTGCGCTCTTGCCCGCACCGCGTGCGGTTTCTGGCGCGACGTGCCAGCTTTGAGTGGCATCAGACCAGACGTGACGAAAGTTTCGATTTAGGCTGCCGTTGTTTTTCATTTTTATTCTTTCGTTCAAAACGCGATGCTGGTGCTGACCCAATAGCGGGTGATCTTGAGCGTGCCGTCGCGGTCTAGCCCATTGGTTTGTGCCAAGGGATTGCTGTGCGTGCGGTGTGCCACCGTGCCTTTGACATCCATACCTTTGGGACCTTGCCAACTCAAAGACAAGCCCCAACCTTTCAACGCGTAACTATTGAGCGTGGAGTTCAGTGTGTTACCCGAGCTGTCAGCGACCAAGCGTTGGTTGTTGCGGAACTCTTTGACATGACCGTAGTCATAAAACGCCGTCAGGGTGAATCGATCGTCCAAACGTTGGCGCAATTCATTGGTCAGGGTTCTTCCCTCCGTGCCACCGCCTTCACTGGTAGGAAACGCGCGCACACCGTTGACACCGCCTAGATACATCTTCTCGGACGAGTCGAGGTTTTGACTGGCTATTTGCCAGCTGGTCGCGATGTACCAACTCAAATCAGCTGCGAGGTTTTGCAGCCGACTGAGGTTAATGTTGAGTTTGGTGTAGCGTCCATGAGTGTTGGCCCCCTCAGCATCCGCACTTTGGTTGGATGACCCGTCGAGATTGACCTTACCTTGTGCTAGCCCCACAGAGGCGACGTTGACACCGCCGCCACCCCAGTTGTCAAACTGGTTACCACTGAGTGTGAGGTTATAAACACTCAGGCGGTAGTTGGACATTGATGCAGCGCTGCTCCAGTTGTCAAAGCGCTTGCTGTCGTAGCTCAGGCCCAGATTGAGGTTTTGAAGTTGGCTGCGCACTAACGGATAACTCAAATCTAAACCGACGGCTTCAGCCGAGCCTTTGTAGCCAGCATTGCTGAAGCTTGCCAGCAGGTCATAGTGCATCAAACTACCGTGAACTCCGGCACGTAAGCCATCGTTATCCAAGGGCACGCTGTAGGCCATGCGCTGGTATTCGCTGCCTTGGGTCTTCAATAAGTTGGTAGTGAATGCATCGCCCATTCGCATGGGGCTGTTGAGGACAAAGTTAGCGCTCAGTCGTTCTTTGCCAGTTGAGGTGGAACCTGCGTTGTCGTAGCCCACATTTCCCACCACAAAAGGCTCATCGGTTGCAATCAAAGCCAAATCAGTCTCACTGCGCTCTCGTCCTTCGATCAAGTTGCCAACGACGCTAACGCCAGGCAAATCATCCAGCAAGAGCAATGCGCGATCGATTCCCTGTGCGCTTAAGGGCGCCCCTTTGCGCAACACACCGTCGACGATGCCCTTGAGTTGAGAGGCTTCTACACGCGTCGCGGGTTCGCCTTGCATGCGAACTGCACCAAACACAGCCTCGATCACATGGATGGTGACCATCCCTTGGGCAACGGCTTGCTGGGGCAAATAAGCCCGCACAATCAACCCCGCATCGCGGTAAGCCATGGTCACTGCTTCAGCAGACCGTTGCAACTCGGCAAAGCTCAAGGGACGATTGAGAAAGGGCTCAACAGCTTTGCGAAGCAGTTCACTACTTAACAACGTGTTGCCCGTGAATTCAAAGCGCACCACATTGACGGTTTGCTCGTCCTCCTTCTTCATTACAGGAGGGGCAACATGTGGCCGAGGCGCCAAAGCGGGCGGTGTCTGAATCTTTAAGCTTTGCTCGTTTTGCTTTTGCAAAGCACCGGCATCAAGGACGGTTTGTGCGACCACCGTACAAGATGACGCCAACAACATCACGGCGGAAAATATTTGAGTAAATTGAATTCTTGGTGAATTTAGTTTTGGCATTTCATTTATTAAGTTTGTCGCAATTGCTGTAACTATGCGAAAAACAACAAAAAAAACCTAACCAAAGCTATCAAACAATAACCACCTGACAACACAAAGCGTAACCCACCTTGTGCAAAGACTTGATGTGTGGTGCTGCAACCCCGGTAGCTTCCAGCTTTTTACGCAGACGAGAAATGCGCATTTCAATGCTGGCGTTTGAAATCTCCGTATCTTGTTTGCTAAAAATTTCTAACAACTGCCAGCGTTCTAAAGTTTTCCCAGGGGCTCTGGCCATTTCTGACAAGAGGGTAGCCTCTGCCGAGGTGAGGTCGATCGTTTCTAAAGGGCCACGCACCACCAAGCTTGCAAGACTGAGCTCTAATTCCGTAGTCAAAGCGCTTTTTATTCTCAGACGGTGCGAAAGAGACGAAATACCAGCAATTAGCTCTTCTGGGTGAATAGGCTTCGTCAAATAAAGATCCGCACCGCTTCTGTACCCCAACACTTTGTCGTTGATTTGAGCCCGGGCTGTAGTTATGACGATGCCAACAGTAGGGTGAGACTGTCGTAGGCGTTGGGTCAAACTCAGGCCATCTTCATCAGGCAAGTTCAAGTCAATAATATAGATGTCGGGCACAAAACCACCCGCCACATCGTTGATTTCCTCTGCAGATGGCACGCCCCTGACGTAATGACCTTGCGCTTGCAAAAAAGCGAGCGTGGCATCTCTGAGGTCATCATTATCCTCAACCACTAAGATTTTGAGCGCAAAGTTGTTCATATAGCCTATATTGCGACGTTGAATCACTCAAAGCTAACAATAGTTAACCAAACGATCAGGCTGGCACCCAAACGGTAAAAACGATTTGGTCCCCATGGTTTGTGTAAGCAATGTCACCGTCCATCAGTTCCAAAAGTCCTTTGACGAGAAACAAGCCCAAGCCAGACCCAGACTTTCTGCGAGCTTGGGGACTTCGGTAATACTTTTCAAAAACTTGATTGGGATCGGGCAAGCCTGCTTGTCCAGCTTGGTTTGATACACGCCACAACCAACCAGCTTGAGCATGTTGTTCTTGAGCAGTCAGCGAAACTTGAATAGGGGCATTGGCCAAGCTGTATTTACAGGCGTTGTCCAACAAATTAGCCAGCACGATGGACATCATTTGAGGGTCAATTCGCATTGGTACCGTGTCATGTGAAGCAATGAAATGAACTTGCTCAGGTGAACGGCATGTCATCACAACCGACTGTGTCAGAAAAACTGCATCCACGTTTTCTACGATGGGTTGTAGACCTTGGTCGGTGAGCTGACCTGTATGAACACAGCGCTCAATGACTTGATTCATGTCTTGGATGGCTTGCTCCATGGCTTCACGTTTGAGCGGCCCTGCGTCCATCCACATGCGCAAACTGGCCAAAGGGGTTTTTAATTCGTGCGCCAACATGGAGAACAACTGCATTTGCTCTTCATGTTGTTGCCTTTCAAAATGAGTTTGTTCCTCAATCAGTAACAGCCTTAAGTTGGTTTCTTGCTGTACTTTTTGCATTGCACGAGCGCGTAAGTGAAGCAAGACGAACATCATGAATCCATCCATGATCATATTCACCAAATACGCATAGGAAAGTTGACTGCTTGGCTTTATCCAACCTAAGTTAACAAAAATAGAGATCGCGTTGAGCAGCCCGTAAAAGACGAAATAAATCACTAGATAAACTCTTGAAATGGATGGTTGCAAGTGAGAACCGCCACTAACAAGAACAATCGCCAAGAAAAAGACAATACCAGCAGGCGCCATTACGCTCGCAATAAACAGCGATTCACGCGTAAGTCCTACGAGTTGAATCAATGGAAGTAATCCAAGAAGCACTGCAAGCACCAAACAAATCACCAGCAAGATACGGGGTGGACCGTATTCTTTAAGAAAAATCGCCATGAAACCGTAAGTAGAACCGACGATCCATGGCACTAAAACGGAAGCCATGCTTGTTAAAGCACCTGGAGGTAGCCATGTGCCTATTTCCGTACGTGCAAATCCAAAAAGAAAGAAAATCCACAGAGTGGCCATCGTCTGTTTGATAACAAAAAATCCCATCACCGTTTCTGAAGTGAACCACCAATTCACTAAAGCCGAGATAGCAAAAATAAACGAAATTACCAATATGAAAAATAAAAGACGTTCTTGGGTTCTCAGTTGAGGCTGCGCCATTAAAAGAGGCTCCACCCCGACCTGAATCGGTCGCGAACTGGTGCTTTCAACGCGAATATAAATGTCTCGCTCTTGTTGCAGTGCTGGAATATCGAAAGTAAAAAAAATTGATGCTAGTGCCTCGTTATCTGGCGCGATGAAGTCACCAGAATGCAGGGTAATTCCCGCTACAGGATCGTAAAGAGTGATGTGATCCAAAAAAGCTGGCTTCACGTACACAATCCATGGCCGAGTGCTATCCGTACTGCTGGCCCTCAGTCTGAGCTTAATCCAAACTGCATCTGCGCCATAACCAAAACTCTTCAAACCGTCATAAGCTTGCCAGTCGGCAGCAACTGCTGCTGCGAGGTCTGCCTTGCCATCTCGGTCTATCCACCATGCCTGTTTTTGCACTAGCGAGACCGCATGGTCTTGCTGTGTGTTAGCGGGCACACATCCCATCAAAAAACAAACGACCGTAAAAATACCAAAGATCCAAGAGATACGGAGAATATGTGTGTTTTTCATCAATCTAGGATACTGCTATCGCTAGTGGGTTGGACTGCGCTTGACGAAAATCGTCAGTTGAACGCATCGCAAGAGTGGCTAATGGACAAGACCGGTCATTCCACATTGCAAGAGATCGCGAACAGCACGGAGTGGAAAGCTGTGGGTCAGCAGCGAACAACTGAGCCTTGACCTAGGCGGAGAAAACCCTGCCACCCGTCAGCGCCTGATGCAAGCGCTGGAGCACATCAACCAACGCTTTGGACGAGGCACTCTGTACCTGGCAAGCGCGGGCACAGCAGGCAAACAGCGAACATGGGAGATGAATCAAGAGCGCAAGACGTCGGGGTTTACGACGGATTGGGCAGGGTTGTCAATTGCGAATTAATCATCATGCATTTGCAGCAGCCAGAACGACAAACAACAAAAGCACACACAAAAAGATTAATTGGCCGGCGCTCTCGGATTCTTTTTCTTCTTTGGTCCGAAGCGAGTGAACAGTGGAGTTATCAACCGCCTTCTGTGCAATGGCCTCGTAGCGATTCAGTGGCTTTACCTTCCACTTGCTATCTTCACTGAACAAAGCGACACAATGAGGACACGCTTCTGATTCAAGTGGAATGACAGCCTCACAAGCCAGACACCTCCCTTTGGGAAGCATTGCTTTTGCGCGCTCATCCTCATTCATCTTTGCAAGCAATGCAGCTAATTCAGCCTCCTGAGCTGCCTGTCTTTCCTGCTCTGCTTGGCGTTCTTGATCGCGAGCCAACTGTAGCGCTTGCTGATTTTCAGCGTACTGCACTTGTAGCTGTGTGGCCCGTAATCGTATGTACTTTGCCTTAGCGGCTTTCTCATCACCGGCAACCACCCAGAGCTTCGTCGAATTCATCTTGCGTCGAAAACTGGTCCTGCGTCGGCACTGCTGGCAATTTGGACGAGAAGTCGACAGCCTGCATCCGAAAAACCTCCTGCACTGTCTTGCCGGATGTCGCTCCGGAGGCGCACAACTGCGCCTTCAGGTCATCGATTAATGAGCTCATCGAAGTGTGTCTTCAATAGCGCTTGCTCACACCCATCGAAAAGAACTTGTAGTTGCCGCTAAAAGACACATCGCTCGTAAAAAACTGCATTGACACGTAGGGCGATAGTCCAGAGTCTCCAAGGGTTTGAAACTGCGCTTCAAGCCCCAGTGCCAACCTGTTCTTGCTATCGCTGGTCGACCATGTATTACCTGTCACTTTGTTATCCAACGTTCCATGTAAATGCCGCAAATACCCTGTCGCAGTCAAGGTGCCCCAGCCAGCGTGCACGAGATCGTAGCCAAACCCCATGTTGATGAGTGACCCCGATACGGTGTCACTCCCTGCTTGACCTGATCGCACCCAATGTTTGGTCGCTGGGTTCAGCCAAGTTACACCTGCACGCAACGATATTGGGCTTTCCAAATGATGCACCCACTCAAAATCTAAAGTCTTGTTTCTGTCCGGCAGAAGGTCCCCCAGTACGGCATTGTTGTAGCTGTAGTTCATCTGTCCGAGCCCTATACGAAGCAACTCATGCCCTGATGTTTCCTCCGCTGCTGAGAGCGTCGCACTAGTAAGAATTGCTGTACCAACCAGCGCATTTTTTAGTGCTTTAAAAGCCAATTTCATAACCTATCCTTAATCTACGTTTATCGTAGAGACATGATATATTAACTTTACGAAAATCGAAGAGTGTCTAGAACTCGTTCCACCTCTTCGTTCATCAACCTGTCGGTGTTTGGCTCCCGACTGAGGGAGGCTCGGATGCGCATGGGGTTACCGCAAGATAAGTTAGGCGTGATGATTGGCTTGGATGAACACACAGCCAGCGCTCGTATCAGCCGCTATGAGGCTGGTATTCATGAGCCACCTATCAAGACTGCGCGTCAACTCGCTGACGCCCTGCAAGTCCCGTTGGGCTACCTCTACTGTGATGATGACAAGCTCGCCAACATCGTTCTTGCTGCAAGCCAGTTAAACGACACCGACCGGGATAACCTGCTCGCGCTCATCCTTGAACGACTTGATACCCCGCAGGCACAAAGCCACAAGTCATCCAGCTCGAACAAACGCTCACCAAAGTAGAGCGACAAATCTGCGGGCCTTATGCCACCAACAGATCTGGCTGCGTCGCCTCCAACGGATCGGTGAGCGAGTAACCTCGATCAAACAACCACGTCAGGCGGTGCTCAAGGTCTTGAGCGTGGTCGCGAGGGAGCCTTCTTGGCCTCTTGGACAAAAAGTTGTAGTGCGACGCAAAATGAACCATCGATGCCATCAGCTGCGCGTAGGGCAACCGGTTGAATGACAGGCGGAGGTCTTGTAAGACCCACTTGCCCCAGACCCGATCCATGCCCTTAAAAGATAAGTGCGGCGGCTGCCAAACCAGCTCGAGAGTTGCGAGACGCATGCCAAAGCGCCGGACCGAGAAAAAGCGGCTTGGCTTAATCGCTCGACACTCATGCCTCAAACGGTAGACGCACGACCCCATGCAAAGACCTTCTACCCAGAGGTCTTCAACGTTCGTTAAAGGGTCGATCCTGTAGCCCTGCCAATCCATGCCCGCACAGAAGAAGTGCCAGCCTTGGTTTTTCTGCGCAACAACCTTGACTCGCTCCTTGGCTCGAAATTGAGCCGCTCGGCGCACAAGCGAAGCCCAACGACTGTTTCGGGGCAAAACGAAGCGGGTTTGAATGATCCAGTTCTCGACAAGCGCTAACTGTGCAAAGGTCACCCTCGTCTCTCGACCGGCGATTCGCATGAAGGTAAAGTCACTCCCCTCTGGGATTCGACACCCTGTGGAGCAATACAACCGATGCTGGTTAATGAAGTAGGCCAGCAACAAGCCTTGAGGCGCTTGTTGATACCCATGATCAGCAAGCCTCGCACAATAGAGCGCAAGGCTCTCCAACGACAGCTCGCGATTCCTCAAAATTGGTACGAAACATTCCTTAGGGCTTCGACAGAGAACGCGCCAAGCTGCTGACCTGAACTTCTTGCGCAAGATACTCTCTACGGATTCGTTTGTGTCCATAAACACACCGCAGTGCTTCGCGTAGCGGACGACCCAGTTGAGATTTTTCAAGGCGGTGGCATCAGTGCGTGAACGGCGAGTAGGCGTGACGTCTTCAGCCATGGCCAACACCCCGGCTAACATTCGAGGGGGCGCTGGCGAGATTGGCATCACAGCATGATGGAGCAACGACCGATGTACCGCTCACCCGAAAGCGCACGGGATCGATCCACTCGCTATCAAGGTTGACCGAAGTTCCTCGGTACGCAAACGGAGTACGCAGGTAAAGTGATATCTCTTTTCGATGAACTGATGTTGGATCAATCCCCAAAAACTGTTGTGACGTGAGTAAAAAGTTATTCACTATCTGATCCGCTTGCACGACTCGACTGGTACGCAGAACGGGATTAAGCAACGAAACGGTTATAGCGGCCATAAGGCACCTCCTGGTTTAGCCAGTTCGACATATGTCAGGGCGGCAATCAGACAAATCCCCCAGTCGTTCGCGTCAACGTGACGCCAGCTGACCAAGCTGTTAACTTCAGAAACAACAAAGCCCGCACAATGCGGGCTGACGCGTTTACCGGCTTGTTTACCCCGTAGGGTCACATCGCTTGTGGCAACCACCGTGCTCCGGGAGCCGGTTGGTGTGAGCGTCAGCTCATCTCTAAATGTATATTCAGTCTATCAAAGAATCTGCTGATGGCGCAACATAAACCTAGATGACATCGTAAAAAAAACAACTCCGTTTCCACTACCGGTTTCCACTCGTTGGAAGATTTGCGTGGCAACCGGTGACACAAGCGATCTGTAATGCAACACGCTATGCAACCCCAGAAGGGGCTTTGATACTAGCGTTTGACGCCGGAGTTAACAAAGTTGGTTACCAGCAAAACCATAGTTTTAAAGCTACGGTTTTGCCATGCAGCAAGTGATTTTTGAACCTCTCAAGGAGCACCATGCTTCAATCGTTCAGCGTACAAATGGGTCGACACGATGGATGCCAATTCGGTACTCAGAGGCTCGACCAGTATGACCTTTGTAAATGCGCTCAAGATAACCATAGCGCATCAAGCAATTCAAATTAATTTGAACGAATTGATGCGAATACCCTAACTTCTCAGCCAACGGTCGACTAGCAAGAAAGAAAATCCCATCAGGGCTATTTGCCGCAAGCCGCAGGCAAACCCCAAGCAATTGATCAACAAATGCACCAAGTCCATGTTCAGACATCCAAGCTGGAAGCGGGCAAGGATTGTTGACTGCGTGATCAAACACCGCGCCCATTGGATAGCGGATATGCGCCCAAGAATTGACGAACTCGAGCCAAGTAACGTCAAAGTCTTTCGTATTCATGTTGACAACGAAGCGTTTATGCCATTCTTGAACGTAACGGCGAAGCAATTCTTCGTTCGGATTTGGTAATTCAGCCATTAGCCAGCGAGCAAGCTGGAACAGCTTAGTGTGGCGCTGTCCAGGTTTTGTCACAAAGCAAATTGGAGGAAACTCTTTCAGAATTTCGATTGGGGTGCTACTTGCTTCTATCTCATGTCCATCATCAATTTCTTGCATCTCCTGGATAACCTGTGTCTCTTGCTTGTCTTGGATATCTTGTGCTTCTTGTGTAAACAAAACCTTATCCGCAATGTCGTCAGCAGACGCTGCTAATACCGTCAGGTCAACTACAGATGAAGCATCACAAAATCGGCCAATCTTATTGAGTACAACGTCGTAACCTGCTAAAGCTGGCAAGCCCACATTTGCCTCTGATACCGACTCACTTGTAACCGTGATGTATCGACGATCCGAATAAAGCTCGACGCTAATCCCGTTAACCTCCCCCCGACGACCATCACTCCCAGTGACACAACGCCCCCACATGTGCACACCTCGACCGCTCGGACTGTATTCAAGGTAACCCGAACCAAGCAGTTGAAGTACTTCATCAGCTCTCGGATCGATACGCCCATCAGTTACACAATCATCTAAATCGGCGGCGAAGATACCATCGCCATTCAAGATGAATCCAATGCCTGAAAAACGACCACTGGCATAACGCTTGCACGCCACGCCAAATTCACTACCGGCGTCAGCTTTAGTGATATTCACTTTGTGTCCAGTTTTTGCAGAATAAGGGATCTTCTCTGCAGAACCCTCATGCTTCCACACAACCCAGCGAGGGGTGGTACGAAGTTCGAGTGGGATGTTGTTGATGTTGAGCGACTTCATGCAACCACCTGCGATCCTGAACTAGCGTTCGCGATGCTCGAAATCAGTTGATCAATTTCGTCGCTCCTCCAGACAGTCGTACGTAACCCAAGGCTGTACCCCTTCGGATAACGCCCGGCCTTGATTCCTGCAAACCAAGATGATCTCGATACTGGTATTCGTGCCAGTACTTGCGGTAATCGGTATAACCGCACGTCTCTGGTAGATGAAGAAGCGTTAGTTGTTGTAGTTTGCGCAGCCTCTGGACTACTGATGGAGTGCAAAGCACATTGTTGTTTGGTCACGGTTATTTCCTTGTGAAAGTCTATTCACGATCAACTCCTAGTTCGCAAGGTTTGAAACAACTTCGGGTGCTTGCAAAAGGCGTAAGCCCACCCAGTCCGAATGCGGACCACTAAACGGACATCAATTTTGCTCAGCTCTCGGATACGACCATCTAGAACGATTTCTCGCGCTCTGGTCCAAAAAAGAAAAAGCCTGCTCAATGTGCAGGCTTTTGCCCGGCTTGGTTACCCTTAGGTCACATCCGCTTTGCGTACCACCTTGCCCCGGAAGGCAGGTCGGTGTGAGTGCCAAACACTCATCTCTTGATGTTGAAAAAATTTTAAAACGATATAGAACGGCTTAGCAACAAGAAATTAATGGACAGAAAATGCGTTGCGCTTGCACAACATAGCGCTCACCGCGCAAGCCGAATGCCGCCTCTCATGTCAAATGTCGAGCGTGCGCTTTCATCAGGCGACACAAACCGCTACCCCCACCAAATCACTGCTTGAATTTGACTGGTCTAGGATGGTTTCGGTCTTCCACGGTCAACGCCCGATGGGCAGACCTGATCTAGACCGGACACTGGTCTAACGGCTCCTTGCGTGACCTCACCTAGCAATCACCGAGAATGGGCGATCGCCACACCCGTGACCATGGTGTGGATGCCCAGCTAGTGCCATCAAGGACGCCGCAAAGAGCGTCATGATTTGAGTAGAGGAAACTGCATGGCAACCATTCTTTCGGAGTACCACCGCTTCCTTGCGCACTTAGCGCACCGCCACGTACACGATGATGTGCGCCGCTTTGCGTACCTTGTACTTGAATACTTGCAACCCCTGTCTGAAGTCGGTGCTGCGCGCCGCGCTAGGTCTACGCGCCTAGCGCCTCTGGCTATCGAGCACCTCCCGCAGATGCCTGTCCATTACAACGTAGACACCAGTGGCTCCGAAACCGGGCGAGCGTTTGGAAGGCTGCACCAGCTCGAAGTTGGGCCCTTTCGCGGATTCATGAGACAGGAGACATTCGACCTAAGCCATGACATCACTTTGGTCTACGGGGCTAACGGCACTGGTAAGAGCAGTTTCTGCGAGGCTTTGGAATTGGCAATGCTTGGATCGATCAGCGAAGCGCAGGCCAAGCGGGTCGATCAGCGAACCTACTGCAACAACGCTCGATTACGCCGTCACGTCGCGCCGACCTTGTTTTACAAGGCGGCAGACGAAGCGCAGACCGTCCAGCCCGATGAAGCCGAGTACCGTTTCTGCTTCATTGAGAAGAACCGCCTCGACGACTTCGCCCGGATCGCCGCACGGACCCCTGGCGAACAGCGCCAACTCATTGCCACCCTGTTCGGTGTTGAACAGTTCAGCGAGTTCGTCCGCGGCTTCAACCCCTCGGTCGATCAGGACCTGATGCTTACCGGTGTGCAAGCGGCACAGCTGGGGCAGCGACGCCTGCAGTTGGCGACCTCCGAGCAGACGATCGCCGCCTACCCGCAAAAGGTCGCGGCGATCGAGGGCCTGGAGTTAGCTTTGGCGCAGCGCATGTCTTCGAGCGCGACCTATCAGGCCTGCGTGGACTGGCTAGTCGGTACGCCGCAGCAGCAAGGGCGGCTGTCGTATGTCCAGGCACAGCTGGACGCCAGCCCACCTGCCATTCACGAAGTAACCACGGCCCTCTTGCAGGCGTTGCTGGAAGAGGCTTACCGCGTCCAGGGACTGTGGCAGGCATCGTCCGCGCAACTCGCAGCCCGTGCTGGCGAGGTGTCATATGCGAAGCTCTACGAGGCCGTGCTTGCCCTGGCCGAGAGTGCAACTGCTTGTCCCGCCTGTGGAACAGGACTGGCCGCCGTGGCGCAGGACCCGTTCTCCAGGGCGCGAATCGGCTTAGAGCAGCTCGCGCAACTGGCTACCCTTCAGCAGCAAGAGGTCGGGCTTCGGACACATTTGAGCGATGCGGTCCGAGCGCTGTGGGACGAAATGCGCCGTGTGGTTGTGGCGGCTGCGATTGCGTGTCCTGCCGAATTGCACGCCGCGGGCCTGCCGCTTCTACCGCCCACCGCTGCTGGCGAGTGGCTCGGTCAGTGGGTCGATGGGGACCGGCGCGCTTGGCAAGCTCTGCTTCGGATCGCTGAGATCATCGAAGGCTTCGACGCGCAGGTACGTGAGGTGCATGCCCAGCGTCGCACGCTTGCCCAGGAGCGGGATCGCTTGCTCCAGCATCAGCTAGAGATCGAGCGGCTTAGGACTATGCGGTCGACGGCGGACCAGGACTTGGCGGCCGCCCGACAGACGGTAGCCCAGTTCGACGAGGTGAACCGTGACCTGATTCAGGCAGTCGCGGAGGAAGTGTCGGTGGTGGCACACCATCAGCGAATAAAGGCCGCCTACGACGGTTTCTTGCCCGAGATTCAGGCCTACCTCATGGCCCTACCAGGTGATCTGCTACAGGGGTTGGGAGAGAAGGCTCGTCATCTTTACAACGCATTCAACCGGGCCGATCCACCTGGCGATCTGCTGCACGCGTTGTGGTTGCCAGTGGCAGAAAACGGCAAGATCGAGGTGGAGTTTGGCGGCGAGCCGGGCGTGCGCTACGACGCACTGATCGTCTTCAGCGAAGGGCACATCAAATGCCTGGGCCTAGCGATTTTGCTTGCTAAAAATATCGCGCAGGGCTGCCCCGTGGTCATCTTCGATGACGTCGTCAACGCGATCGACGACGACCACCGCGATGGCGTCTGGCGTACTTTCTTCGAGGGCGGCCTGCTCGACGGTAAGCAGGTTATTCTCACTTCGCATGCCGAGGAATTCCTGCACCGCATCCAGCAGGAGTTGGGCGTCCGGCGTGCTGCAGCCATTAAGCGATACAAGTTCCTCCCGCATCTGGGAGAGCACGAACTGCGCGTCGACAGCGACCCGCCGACAAAAAACTATGTGCTCCTTGCTCAGCAGGCGTTGGCAGCCGACGAGAAGCGCGAAGCACTGCGCCAGGCCCGTCCGGCACTGGAGAGTCTGACAGATCGTCTATGGACATGGCTGGGGCGGCGGGGTGACGGTCGGATCGACATCAAGCTGGGTGGGCCCCGCTCGCCCTGGGAGTTGAACAACAAATGCAGCAAGCTGCGATCGGCGGTTGATCGGATTGCGTCACAACACGCCGGTGCGCCGCAGGCGGTCGCCGCGCTCGCTTCCCTGCTCAACGTGAACGGCGCTAGCATCGAATGGGGCTACCTCAACAGCGGCGTGCACGATTCACAACGTGATCACGAGTTCGATCGCTCAACCGTCAGGGTCGTCGTGGAAGCAATCGCGGCCTTAGATGATGCGCTTGATGTCTTGCAGAGACGCTGAGCGTTCGGATGTGGTTCGTGCATCAAAGACCGTTCTTTGACGCGCGAGCGATCAGCTGGTACATCGCCGGCGGAAGACCGCTTTCGCTGCAAAGCGGTCATCAAGCGACCCTTTTGAAATCAGGTCGCAGCACCTTTCCGCCAAGACACTGATCCAAAAAATTACCCCAGTAGTTCATCATCTCTCGGCGCTGGACTAGGTACTTGGCATGGTTATACGCAGAGCTCGCCGATTTGCGCTCCATGTGGGCAAGCTGCAGCTCTATGTGCTCATGCGGAAAATCATGCTCATGCAAAACCGTAGAGGCAATGCCCCTAAAGCCATGTCCAGTCATCTGACCTTGATAGCCCATACGCTTCAAGGCTCCAAGTATGGTGTTGTTGCTCATGGGCTTCTCATGATCTCTTTCACCAGGAAACAGTAACTTTGAGTGCCCGGAGATGAGGCGCAATGTTTTCAGCACATCAAGGGCCTGAGGAGCCAAAGGCACAATATGTTCGGTCCGCATTTTCATTCTGGCGGCAGGAATTCGCCATTGGTTTGCTTCAAAGTCAAACTCATCCCACCTCGCGCCGATGAGCTCACTGGTACGAACAAAAGTCAAGGCCATCAGCTTCATCGCCAGACGTGTAATTGCAGCGCCTTGGTAAGCCTCAATTTGACGCAATAGGCCTGGCAGCTCATTTGCATCAAGGCGTGCAAAGTTCTCTTTTGCTCTCTGCGTTAGAAAATCTGACGGTTTGATTTCGGCAAGCGGGTTACTGGAGATCAAACCATGGACAGCGGCATACCGAAAAATCTGTCCGCAGGTTTGAAAACAGCGCTTGGCAATATCCAAGGCGCCACGCGCAGCAATCTTCTTTGTCATCGCCACCAACTCTGCAGTTTGAATCGCTGATATGGGACGTCCACCAAGTTCGGGGAACACATCAGCACGCAAACGCTTGATCACATACTCGGCATGGCGCGGACTCTTCGTCGGCTTCCAATACTCAAACCAAGCCTCGGCAACTGCAGCGAATGAATTCTCCGCTGCGATCTGACGAACCAGCTTGGCTGTCTTGCGCTCTTGCATGGGATCACGACCGGCATTCTTCTCGCGGCGAGCTTCGTCACGCAGCTCACGCGCCTTGGCCAAAGACACATCGGGGTACATCCCCAGTGTCAGCAGCTTTTGCTTGTCGTCCGCGTAGTAACGCCAGCGCCAACTTTTCCCACCAGAAGGCGAAATAAACAGGAAAAGGCTACCCGCATCGGTGAGTTTGTAGGCCTTGTCTTTGGGTTTAGCTTGCTTGACTGCTATCTCTGTGAGTGCCATGGTTGTGCATCCTTTTGATCAGGATACTCGATACCACGATCAACGCGCTGAAGTACCACGGGAAATAGCACGTTTGAGAACGAGCTGCAGCCGGACATCATTGGACTAACCGACAAAGAAAAAGCCCCGCAACACTAGGTATTACGGGGCTTCTCATGCTGTTGTCCGATTTGAATGAATCTTGTCGGACTTAATTTTGGCGGAAACGGAGGGATTCGAACCCTCGATGAGGCTCTACACCCCATACTCCCTTAGCAGGGGAGCACCTTCGGCCACTCGGTCACGTTTCCA
>Ga0228700_1001032_pt1 | contig 20277 bp, 21 predicted proteins | sample McNCre317_Aug_MG_FD_178019 | JGI IMG/M metagenome (GOLD analysis project Ga0228700, IMG submission 178019) | Freshwater microbial communities from McNutts Creek, Athens, Georgia, United States - 3-17_Aug_MG | ecosystem: Environmental > Aquatic > Freshwater > Creek | place: USA: Georgia...
TTGTTTTCTCTTCTTACTCTTTATCTTCTTATTTCTTACTCTCATCGGGATTGAGGTCAAAGCTCCCCCAAGGCAGGCCATGAAGGCACACCTCGAGCTGGGAGCTAGAACCATCAACCCCGACAAACCTTGCGGAAGCAAAGTCATCGGTCTTTGAATGGGCTGCACACGTTTTCAACCTACGGTGCATTTTTTTGATACCTAGCCACGGCACAGACTTACGCGGTAGGCTCCCGCGCCACTCGAGGGTTCTGTAAGCCGTCGGCTCCCACCCCCACCGCCACTGAGTTCCCGCTTGCGGTGATTTGCTCCTTGCTGGGGCGCCGTTGGTTGTCCCTCCGTCTCCCATCTCGCGGCTTAAGTCGTTTCGAGCGGGTTGAACTTTATCGCGAACAATAGTTTCTGTCAATCACTGTCGGAAAACTCATATAAGGATACGTTTTCAACGCGCCGGAACGATGAACACACTACCTTTACTTCCAGTCATTTCTTCTAGGACCTCCACTTTCGGCGCCATCTCGTCTCATCGGTACAAGCGCCAGCATCGACCCCCTATAAGGTTTGAAAAGCAGCTGTTTTCGATATAAATTAGACATAACGAACTTACACATAACGTTGGCATCATTTTGATGCAACCCCGCATGCAGTAAAGATTTCAAGGCCACTACACCCTAAATCGGTGCCCTGTGCGTTTTTGCATCAAATCCGCTGAAAAACCACAAATCAAGGTGTGCCATCCTTGGCGGGATGAAGGCCATTTCCTACAGTTGAGTTTCACGCTGGACCTCGGTCCAAGCGTTTGGACAACTAGAAGGAAACAACATGCAAACCACCCCGCAACGGTATGTCACTTACTACCGCGTATCAACGACCCGTCAAGGTGTCTCAGGTCTTGGGCTTGAAGCGCAGCGTCAAACCGTTGAGCGATACCTCGTAGGACGCGATAAAACGGTCATAGAGAGCTTCACTGAGGTTGAGACTGGCAAAGGTAGCAACGCACTGGATCGTCGCCCACAGCTTCGTGCAGCGCTTGACCTGTGCAAGAAAACGGGAGCGACGTTGTTGCTTGCCAAAATCGATCGTCTCGCAAGAAATGTCCATTTCGTCTCGGGCTTGATTGAGACGGGGGTGGAGTTCATCGCTGCTGACATGCCGAACGCCAACAAGGTCATGATTCAGATGCACGCGGTCATGAGCGAGTGGGAGCGTGACCAAATCAGCGAACGAACTAAAGCGGCGCTGGCTGCTGCGAAATCTCGAGGGCTTGTTTTGGGGGCTACGGGGCCAGCGAACCTTCGCCGACATACAAAAGAGCGTCAAGATGCAGCGAGAGCCTTCCAAGCGCGTTTAAAGCCTGTTCTTGATGGTTTCGTTGCTCAGGGGTTGAGCCGTAGAGCTATTGTCAGTCGTTTGAATGACTTGGGCATCAAAGCGACTATGGGGGGCGCTTGGTCGCTAGGGCAGGTGCAACGTCAAATTAAAGCTGCCCATTGAGGTGGGACTTCTCTATCGGTCACTGCATTAGGTAAAGATGACCAGATTTTTCCTTCACGCAGATTTTTACGTGGTTTTATAGCTGTCTCGCCACCGAAAACTTTAAGTAACTCATGCCTGTACTCAATTACATCTGCTTCGGGAATTCTGTAGGCACAGTGAATCTCTGCATGAGCAGGGTTCTGACTTAGGGCTGAATCCAGAATGGAAAAGCTCTGTTCTCCCTGCTTTCGAAGTGTTTTAGCACGTATTTCAGATGCCGAGGCTTCTGTATATCCTAGCCATGCACGATCCTCACTACCTGTCACTAACCCCTTGATGCATTCGACCAACTCCGTATCCGTAGCGTGTGCGAGTCGTTGAACAGATGCACCATAACTAACTACATGTGAGAAGAAGTTGGTCATCAACTTAGGCTGCTTCTTATGTACATGCATCGGCGAACAAACTATTCGAGCAATTGGCTCATCGTTAGAAATTAATCCAGGAGACACGGTTGGCACAAGCGACTCGCGTTCACAGCTGCAATTTGGGTGATGGTCGGCAAATAAACCTACGCGCTCAGGGTTCTCATCAAACGTAGCTTGATGCAAACCTGCACATGTCATATCACACAGCATCATCAACGGTAGGAATCAGGGCTTTGATTGAGCGAGGAATTTCGACGCGATCAAAATAGACAAACCCTTTATGTTTGTCTTGATTGTTCGTGAAATAGTAAGCTACTTTCCCGTCAGGGTAAAACTCTAATTCACCATAAGAGCCATCTTTCCATGACCAAGCTAATGCAGAACGACCACTAGCATGCAGCATTGATTCAGGAATCGCGGCACTTGCTGACAACAAGCATGCAAAATCTGCTGCTGCGTGAGCAGATTCAGAGTTCGGGGCTTCTGCTCCCTCGCCATCCCAATTAGCTTGCAAACTAACGTACGCTCGAAGCTGTGCAATAACGCGCTCTTGGTCTGTCGTATCACGAACGGGAGATGCCATGCGTAGATGGCCATCTGGAAGCATGAATACACCTGTTTTTCGCATGTTGGCAGCGAGGGCAGCCGTACCCTGACTGCTTTGAAACATTTCAACTGGTTGTCTCAGCGTCGACGGGGCTTCATACGCAAAAGCAGGAGCCGAAAAACAACATGCTGCCAAAACAGGAAGCGCTTTTATGGAGGGTAAAGCCGTGGAGTTATACATTAATCAAGCCAACCTTATGTGCCAGTTCATCGTTGATGATGGCTCCAACAATGTTTTTTTGCAAGTCGTGCAATGCCCCAAACTTGCTCGACAACTCTTTACTGGCGGCGTTACCGTCAATCTCTAAAGGTGTATATCCTGGTTGGTTATAAATGTCGACAGTGTTAATTGCGATTCGGACAACACGTTGTGTCCCCGAGTAAGCCTGAACACTAGCTTCATCGAGGTAGTCAATATCAACGACCTCAAGCCTTTTTACTGTATCTGAGACCCGAGAGAAGCTACCAGAGTGACAATGCCAAAGGTCATGAGATTCAAAAGATTTGGGCGTCATGTATGGTGAATTCAGTCGCAGAGCTTTTGCTGGAAGGCCTAGCTCAGGACGCCCAGTCCAATGGAATTTATCAATGTAAGTCAGTCCGTAGGATAGTACTTTAGTGCCATTGATATGCGTCAGAATTTTTTCAAAATACCCGTTAGCCTCATCCCAGACTGCGGCCCAGCGGGTATATGACTGCGTACTAAACACTAAGTTTTGTCGATCAATCCGAAGTTCTTTGAGTGGACTTCCCTTGGTTGCATCTAACGCCATACGAACTACGCCAGACGGCATTTCATTTGCTGGAGAGACAATTGGTGTAACCCCATTAAGACCAACTTGAAATCCCATCCCTCGAATGTCATTTCGTATGGGTAATGATTCACTGAATGTATCCAATGTTTCGCTGATAGAGCGAATTACATCATCTGCGAGAGGAGTTGCGAATTGCACTGCAACGACAACTTGTTCAATCGAATGTGCTTCGTGAATGGGTAGAAACTCACCATGAGTAGCACTAGCAGACATTTAACTCTCCATTACTTTTTGGAGTTTAGTATAGCGTTCTATGTTTTCAACGACGGCATGGGTGGTCCCGTCTATGACGAACATCTTGTGGATTTAACAACCGTTGGAAATTTAGCTCCTTATTGTCACTTGCCGCTAAATCTTCAAACATGTTTAATATTTTAATAATGAAAAATTATTAAGCATCTAACGCATCTAACGTTATGCGCATCAGTCGTTTGAAATTCGCTTGGGGTTGCTAAAATCGAAAAGCAGGTGTGACATATGGGTGTTACACATTTGCTTCAATCCAGCATCCTTTTGGCAGGAAATACCGCTGGGACCAGTGGCAATCAGAGGGTTTGGATTTTTGGTGGTAATTCCACCTATCACCACCATACAAAAAGCCCGTAGTTTTTGACTACGGGCTTTTATGTTTTTAAGGCCTGATGTGAATGGCCCATTTGTAAATTTTGAGCATCATGCTTGCAGATGCCAGCACGAGCACTGAGCCGAACCAGTCGCCCACGGCCATCACGAATGTGTGGGCGATGAAATCTTGTGTTCGACCTATCCAAAAATACCAAGCTTGGTGCAATACCGCGCTGATCAGGGCAAAGAGCAGAGATATCTTCAAAAAGGCTCTGGCGTTCAAGCCTGTGAGATGGGTATCTAAATGTAAAAAATCGATGGCAATCTGGCGCGCAAGATAGGGTGAACCACCAGAAATGAACGCAGTGACAATGTTAAATGTGTGCGCGTCTGAGAGTCCGTAGCTGTAATTGATCAGGATAGAGCCAAGAATAAGGCCCACGCTACCTGCTTGTGTCAAAACCAAGACAAACAGTAGACGCAAACCACTGGGTATGTAGATCCAGCTCACGCCTTGTGAGAATTCAAACCAACCAGACAAGTACGTATTTAATTGGTAGGCGTAATAGTAGATCGCGGCACACATCAGCACGATGAGCACCTGTATCTCAATGCTTAGTCTTTGCGAGGCTGGAGCTTGTGACATGTAAAAGTTAAGACCACACACAACGTGCATGAGTATGCCTATTGTGGTGGCCAGATTGGTTCATAAATAAATTCTATTTATGAAAAGTCACTCCTTGTATACCTGAATTGAATACTGTGTTGAGACGACTTAAGGCGTTTGCTGATGCAGTTGCACCACATGTTTGGCGCGTTTGCGAAAGCGAATGTTGAGCATTTCTACGATCACGGAGAACGCCATCGCAAAGTAGATGTAGCCCTTCGGAATGTGGTGTCCTAAACCTTCAGCCATCAGCACCACGCCAACCACGACCAAGAAGGTGAGGGCGAGCATTTTGATGGAGGGGTGGTTGGATACAAATTTACCAATGCCTGAAGCAAACAACATCATCAAACCGACCGATGCGACGACGGCTGCAATCATGATGGCCACTTCATCCACCATACCGACAGCAGTGATGATGGAGTCGAGTGAGAACACCAAGTCAATGACCATGATTTGCAAAATCACGGAGGTGATGGTGGAGGCAGCAGCTTGGCTGCTGTGTTCTTCTTCGCCTTCGAGGGATTGATGAATTTCACCCGTGCTTTTCCAAATCAGGAAGAGTCCGCCCAGAATCAAAATCAAATCGCGACCTGAAATGGCTTGACCGAATGCGGTGAACAGAGGTTCAACCAAGCCCACAATGACTGACAGAACCAAGAGCAAACCAATGCGCATAAACATCGCCATGAACAAGCCAATGCGACGCGCCAGCTCACGCTTTTCAGCTGGCAACTTGTCGACCAAGATCGAGATAAAGATGATGTTGTCAATACCAAGCACCAGCTCTAAGGCGGTCAGTGTGGCAAAGGCAATCCACGTTTGTGGGTCGGTCAAGAGTTCCATGCGATCTTTCTTTTTTAGAAAATCGCATGGTAGCCAAGGCCTAAAAATCCACAAAAAGTAGGTTTTTAGACCAAGAAGAGGTGTTTATTGATGGGTGAAAACCGCAGGACGCTTGTTAACAAATGCGTCCATGCCTTCTTTTTGGTCTGCCGTGGCAAACAAGGCATGGAACAAGCGACGCTCAAACATCACGCCGTCTGCCAAAGTGCCTTCAAAGGCACGGTTGACCGATTCTTTGGCCGCCATTGCCGCGATCTGTGAATAACCACAAATCATGATGGCCGCACCCAAAGTTTCTTCCATCAATTTTTCCAGAGGCACCACGCGGCTGACCAAGCCGGCGCGCTCGGCTTCGGTCGCATCCATCATGCGGCCTGTTAAAGCCAAGTCCATGGCTTTAGATTTACCCACGGCGCGCGGCAATCGTTGTGTACCACCTGCGCCTGGAATGACACCGAGTTTGATTTCAGGTTGACCAAATTTGGCATTGTCTGCGGCGATGATGAAGTCGCACATCATGGCCAGTTCACAGCCACCGCCTAGAGCAAAGCCGCTGACTGCCGCGATGACGGGTTTGCGGATGCTGCGGATGGTTTCCCAATCGCGGGTGATGTAGTCGTTTTTGTAGACATCGGCAAAGCTGTAGGTGGCCATTGCACCAATGTCAGCACCCGCCGCAAACGCTTTTTCACTGCCCGTGATGACCATGCAGCCAATGGCTTCATCTGCATCAAAAGCTTTCAAAGCTTGACCCAGTTCAATCATCAAACCTGCATTCAGTGCGTTGAGTTGCTTGGGTCTGTTGAGGGTGATGATGCCCACTTTGTCGGCTTCGGTGTGGACGGTGATGAATTCATAACTCATGGCAAGTACTCCCAAAAATGTGAAAGGGTATGGATTGACTATAGGGCCAGCCAGCGATGAACCAATTTTGCGTTGTCAATCGCGAGACGCCAGGTGGTATTGATTTTTGCATCGGGCAAAGACAGGTGCAGACGCAGCAGTTGGCGGTCACGGCTAATGAGTGCGATCACTTTTTTGGCCTTGCCTGCATAAAGCAGCACATCGTCGAGCTTTTTGATGCGCCAAGCCGAGCTTGGTTTACCCGTCACTTCTATCCCGAGCCATTCGTCACCGGGGGCAAAGCCTGCACGGTGTGCGGCGCTGCCATGGAGTACGGTCTTGATCTGTACGCTGTGGTCCTCTCCTACACGCAAACCCAAACGCTGCGCCAGTTGTGCGGGTTCGTGGTGCACAGCGACACCGTGTGTGAGGAGTAATTTTTCTAGTGGCAAATCACGCGTGCCATGCACCCATGCTTTGAACTCTGTGGCCCATGAACGGCCCGTGAGTTCTTTGAGAACCGCCAAAACATCGGCCTCTTGCATAGGACCCGCTTTACAGCGAACCCACAAGGCTTGCATCACATCGTCCAGCGATACGCTGTGGTTTTTCACGCCGTGTTGCCGCAGCGTGAGGTCGATGCACAAAGCCACCAGTGCACCTTTGGTGTAATAGCTCACGGTCAGGTTGGGGCTGTTGGCATCTTGACGGTAGTACTTGGTCCACGCTTCAAAGCTTGATTGTGCGACGCTGTGCACGCTGCGTCCTGGGGTTTGCAGCACTTGGTTGATGGTTTTGTTCAGCAGCTTGAGGTATTGCGCATCGTCGATCAAATCAGCGCGGCGCAGTAGCAAGTCGTCGTAGTAGCTGGTGAATCCTTCAAAGAACCACAGCAGTTCGGTGTAGTTCTCTTGGGTGTAGTCGTAGTGTGCGAATTCGACGGGACGCAAGCGCTTGACATTCCACGTATGGAAATACTCGTGACTGATCAGGCCTAGCAGTGTGGTGTATCCGTCGGACTGTGCGGCTTCCGTCAATCGTGGCAGATCGGCACGGTTGCAAATCAGTGCGGTGGAATTGCGATGCTCTAAACCACCGTAGCCGTCAGCGACAGCGTTGAGCATGAAAACATAGTGCTTATGTGGAATTTGCGCATGCTTGTTGCCGTGCCAAAAGCGAATGGCGGTTTCGCAAATCTTTTGAGCATCACGCAGCAAACGTTCTGCGTCGAAAGCGGGGGTGGCACCTGCCACCACAAAGCGGTGTTCGATGCCACACGCTTTGAAACGACCAGACCAGAATGTGCCCATTTCTACGGGGCAATCTACCAATTCGTCATAGTTACTGGCCGTGTATGTGCCAAACCCATGACGGTCAGTTTTCAATGGTGTGAGGCCTGTGGCAACTTGCCATGTCGAGGTGTTGTTCGTTTGGAAGGAGCTTGCGACCAGCTCCAGCTGGTGCTCTCCATCCGTTTGCCCAGCGACTTGCAAGCACAAACTCGTACCGTTGAAAAAACCACGCTGTGTATCTAACCACGCCGTACGTACCGAATCATCGTGTGCGTGCACTTGGTAGTGCAGGGTGAGGGATGCGTCAGCGTCGCAGTCGATCACCCATGTGCATTTGTCAATTTGCTGCACAGCCACCGCGCGTTGCTTTTGACGTGCGCTGATGGTGGTCACTTGTTTGGCAAATTCACGCACCATGTAGCTACCGGCAATCCAGACGGGCAGCGACACGCGTTGATTTGCTGTGGGGCGCTTGATGGTAAGCGTGACGCTATACAGGTGCGCATGCAGGTCAGCCGCTTCGATGCAAAAGTGCACGGGTGCGGCTGCGTTTGGCGAAGGGGATGTTTTTGGAGTGGTGTTGTGCTTGGCCATGCGGGTGCGTCTTCGGTTTAAGTGGCTGCCGCGCCTAGCAAGCATGCGAGTGTGGAGACCACGGTCAATCGAAAACGCAAAGTCATCCAGTCACGCAAACCGGCTTCAGGCCAAGTTTTGCGATCGACCAAATAACAGGCGATCAGCAAACAGGCCAACACAGGCAAGCCCGCAAACGCCGGCATGATGACGGCAATCCAAGCCACAAACGATGCCACTACACCCCACACCATGTGGAATTTGCGTTGTGGTGCGTTGTGGCGCAAGCCAATGCCCCAGTGGATGCCGCCTAAAAATGCTGCAATGATGGCGCCATACGCACTGAGTGCAATCGCGACAAAGGGATGAGCTTCGGGAGTCACGATCCACATGAAAAGAGCGAGCATCACAAATGGAATTAAGCCCGCGTAGCCCAAACGTTCAATGAGTTGACCTGCACTGCTGTCAGGGGTGATGGGAGAGTGAACCATGACGAACTCGTTTCTTAATGATGTGACTTATTTTGTGGCATCCGCCAACAGTTTTTCAATTTGTGTGCTGTTGATGGCCCCTGGCACACGGGTGCCGTCTTGCGCCACCAAAGTGGGGGTGCCCGTGATTTTGTATTTGTGTCCGAACTCTAAGTTGCGATCAATCGCTGCCGTGTTGCACTGTGCCGAGGCGGGCGTTTGGTCACGGCTCATCATTTGGGTCCATGCCGCAGCGGGGTCTTTGGCGCACCACACATTGCGTGACTTTTCGATGGAGTTGGGGCCCAGCACAGGCATTAAAAACAAGTACACAGTCACGTTGTCGACTTTGGCCAAGTCGCGTTCAAAGCGTTTGCAGTAGCCACAGTTGGGGTCTTCAAATACAGCGAGTTTGCGTTTGCCATTGCCACGCACGAAGGTGATGGCATCTTTCAGTGGGAGCGCATTGAAGTCAATCGCACTGAGTTTGGCTTCGCGTTCTTCAGTCAAATTGCGTTTGCTTTTGGTATCAATCAAGTTGCCTTGAATGAGAAAGTTGCCTTCGGCATCGCTGTAGTAAATCTCGTTGGTGCTCAGCCGCAATTCGTAGATGCCTGCCAAGGGTGTGCGTGTGATTTCTTCAATCTTTGGAATTTGTGGAATGCGCTCACTCAGATTTTTACGAATGGTGGCTTCGTGACCTTGGGCGAACGCGCTGGTCAGGCTCAGTGCGAGCAACGCAGCGGCGTAGAGTGTGCGAAACATGTGTTGCATGGTGTGGTGTGATCTTGTAATTGCTAGCCCATGGCTTGTTGCATGGCCCAAGCTTTGATGGGGGCCAAGTGGTTGAAGCTGTTCATGCCCCAGTTGCGTAGCGCTTGCACGCCGCTGTTGGGGTGTGCGAACAGGCGTTGCAGGCTGTCGCACGCCACCCAAGTGGGCATCATGTCGGCTTTGCGTGCGCGTTCATAGCGACGCATGAAGTAACGGTCACCGACGCTGCGCCAATAGTCTTTGGCTTCACGGGCTTTTAAAACATGGGCCAACTCGGCCACATCGGCCAAGCCGAGGTTGAGGCCTAGTCCTGCAAGCGGATGAATGTTGTGGGCCGCGTCACCTGCCAACGCCCAAGCGCTGCCATCGGCAAAGTTGCCAGTCCAGCGGTCAGCGCGTGCCAGTTGGAGGGGCCAGATGGCGCGATCGCTGGTGAGTTCGATTTGGCCAAGCACACCATGGCTGGCGTTTTCCAGTGCCAGTGCGAAGGCATGAGGGTCCAGCGCCAACATGTCTTTGGCACGTTCAGGCGGCAGTGACCACACCAAACTGGCCGTGTCACCGTGAATTCCACCTAGTGGCAGTAGCGCCAAAATTTCTAAGCCATCTGCACCTTGGCTGAACCATTGCAATGCCTGTTGACGGTGTGGTGTGCTGCAACGCACACGGGCCGCCACTGCGTGTTGCTGGTAAGACAGCACCTCAAAGTTCACCCCTAACTCAGCGCGGGTGGCGCTGGCGCGGCCTTCGCACACCACGGTCAACGTAGCAGGTTCAGGCGCGGTCAGCGGGGTGATTTCGGCTTGGTAGCGAACGGCTTCGGCCAGCTGGGCTTCGAGTACAGGCACGTCCACAATCCAAGTCAGCCCTTCGGAGGTCGGGCTTTCAAAGTGTGCAAATCCGCCATCGTCGCCCCATACACGCATGTGTTGTACGGGCGTGGCGTGGATGGAATCAGGCCAGCATCGCAATTCAGAAAGTAAATCACGAGAAGCGCTGTTGAGTGAGTAAGCCCTAACGTCTTGTGCATTTTTAGGGGGTGAAGTCACCAGTCCGACACGCAATTTTTGGCGTGCAAGTAGCAAGGCCAAGGTGCGTCCCACCATGCCATCACCACGAATACAAACGTCCAGTTTTTGAGCCATGAAGTCGATTGTAGGAGGGCGGCACAATGACGCATGGCCATATCCGTAAGTCCCCCTTCAGAGTTTCAAGCCCGCATTGACGCGTTGTGGGTATTTCCCATCAAGTCGTGTGCAGGTATTTCTGTGCAAGAGTCTGTGTTGACCGACAAAGGTTTGGCCTTTGACCGTGCGTGGATGGTTGTGGATGCCGACGGTGAGATGGTGACCCAACGCGAACTGCCGCGCATGGCTTTGATTCAGCCTGAGTTGACCCACACAGAGTTGGTGTTGCATGCCCACGGGATGAAGGCATTGTCTTTGACATGGCTGGTGTCGCCGCACATGGATCAAACCCAAGTTCGTGTGTGGGATGACGTGGTTCCCGCTTTTGACATGGGCCCCGCAGCAAGTGTTTGGCTGACGCATTTCTTGGGCGATGATTTGGGGCCCTTGCGGTTGGTGCGTTTTGACGAAAGTCACCAACGCGTGGCCAGCACCAAATGGACACAAGGTGTGCAAGCCCTGAATCAATTCAGCGATGGGTTTCCTGTGCTGGTGGCGAGTGCCGAGTCGCTGGAGGAGCTCAACACACGTCTGGCGCAACAAGGCGTTCCTGCGGTTGATATGCGCCGGTTTCGTGCGAATGTGGTGCTCTCGGGGGGCTATGCCCATGATGAAGACCGAGTGGGCGTGATGACCATCGTCACGGACGACGGTACGGTTCAACTCAATCCAGTGAAGCCTTGTCCTCGTTGTCCGATTCCAAATATTGACCCAGATACCAGTGCATCAACACCTAGTGTGAACAACACCTTGCAGGCTTACCGACAAGATGCACGCGTGAATGGCGCCATCACCTTTGGCATGAACAACATTGCACTTGCTGGCATTGGACAAGTTCTGCGTGTGGGGCAGCGTGTTTCTGCCGAATGGGTGTTTTAAAGCTGCGGCATGTGCATTCATTGCGCAGGTGATGAGTAAACAACCGATCCAACGCATCCATCGAATGTGGGGTGTCATGGTTTTTCCTTTGATTCAAACGCTGCTTGTGTCGCCTTGTACTGTTCAAGACGTGCTCCACCCAAGGTCACTGCTTTTGAAATGGCGGCACGTGCTTGCGTTTCTTGATGTGTGTCGTACAAAACGTGTGCCAAGTTATTCCAAGCGTCAGCAGCATTGGGGTGGTCGACGGTGGCTTGTTGGTAATGTGTGCGTGCACTGGTTAGGTCGTGTTGTCGGTAGCGAGCGTTACCCAGCGCAAGTCTGGCTGCTAAGTTGTCGGGCCAAGCTTGAAGTGCTGTTTGGTAGGCTTGTTCAGCTTGAATGGGTGCAACACGTTCTAAGGTGATGGCCGCAGCGACGAACGAATCCGCAGAGGCCGTTGCTGGCCGCTGATTGGCCCGCAAGGCCACAAATGCCCAATGCTTGGCTTTGGACCAGCTCGACTCGAAATCGGTCACTGACATGATCAAGCGCTTCTCATCCCCAGAGCGCAAGGTCACCGTGGCAGCAGCTTGGTCGTAGCCCACCACCACAGCGTAGTGCCATACGGGCCACCAGTCCCAGCGCAAGTTCTGCAAAACAACAACGGGGTGGCCTGCGGCGACTTCTTCCCACAAAGCGTGAGATTCGTTCTTGAGGACATATGGCAAAACACCGGCGCGTCGTGCACCTCCGAGCATTTCCAGTTGCAGACTACCGTGGCGTTTCGGTACGTACACATCGGCTTCAAGCTGCTGCAGCGTGCGCTCCACACCCGCATATTGAAGGACAGTTGCCAAAGCAGCTGGACCGCATTGGTCTTGTGTTTGCGGATAAAACGCAACATCGGTGAGTTCAACGCGCGCAGGCACCGAGCTGCTTGTCGCCAAGCTACTCAAGCTGGGCACATAGGCACAGCCTGAGAGACTCAGTGCAATGGCTGCCAAGCGCCAGTGAAGAAGACTGAGCTTAGAACCCACCCAAGTCCTCAATGGCATCGACCACCATGCTGGTACCAATCGCAATCAACAAAATGTCACTGGCTGCACGCACATATTTGTAGCCGGCAGGGGGTGGTCCTAAGCGTCGTTGCAACTCAACCGGAACTGGGTACAGCACCATGTTTGCAGGGATGGGTTGACCAATCGCCCATTGCTTGGCTTGTCCGGGGGGCAAGCAGCCGTTTCCTTTTTTAGCCAAACCGGGTGGGCATCTGCCTTGAGCGATTTGTGGTCCATAAATGTCACGCGCAGCTTGGTGATGCCGCGGCTCGAAATACGAACCTTGGCGCACTTCTCTGGGTTCGTTGAAGGATCGTTCATGCTGGTTTTGTTCTTGTGCATGTTGGCGCTTTCCTTGCCCCACGCCTTCGGGCCGATCAGCCCAAACAGTAGGTGCAGCCAAAGCAAAGCACAGGATGGGAATGCCCCACAAGCGTTTCAAAAATTTGGCGTTGTACATATAAACCTCTTCTTTAAAGAGCGACGGCAACCAAAATTGCAATCAACAAAATAATCACCATGTCCATTTGGCTGAGCGTGCCGCCGGCGGGCATGGCATCGATGCGCTCGGCCAAAGCATGCACCTCTTGCTCGCTCAATGCTGCCACGCGGTCTTTGGCGAGTAAGCCAGCTACACCCATCGCTTCGAGCTTTTCTTTGACAGTGGCACGCTCAACAAAGCTTTGCACTGTCGCTCGATCTTGCTCGGTTTGGTTCTGCGTGGCGAGCTCTTGCGTTTGCACAATCTCTGCACGAGCAACAGGTGACAGAGTCAACATCGACGCAGCAACTGTGATGGTGATGGCATGAGAAAAAATGGTTTTGATAGACATGATGCATACCTCTTTAGTGGTGAATGAAACTTAATCGTCCGCACGAATTTTTGTGGCTAACCATGCGCCTGATGAACGAATGGCGTTGATTTGAATTGGTGTGTCGTTTGCCATCGTGACTCCTTGAATGTCAGTGCTGTTGTTGTACTGAAATGTGAGTCCATGCAGCTCAAATGTTTGCGCACTCAATGCACTCACTGTTCCGTGAAATTCAAATTCATGTGTAGCTTCGTCCGTGTTGCTCGGCGTTTCAACCTTGCTCGCGATCAATACCCCGTTGCTGATGCTGCCGTGAATTTCCACCCTGACCCCTAATCGCAATGTGCCACCGGCGATCCGAGCACTGCTTGCATCAACAGGAATGCCATTGACAGTGAAATTGGCATTTGATTGGTAGGCAGAGATGAATCCGTGAATTTCAGCATCATGATCCTCCTGTGCACCCAGTTGTGCAAGCGGTGATGTGAGCAAACGAATTTGTGTCGCAAGCAACGATGGCGTCATCGTGACGCGCACAAATACGCCGTTCGACCAATTGGTCGGGATGGCGGTGTTGTTGTCCCAGCTGATCGCATTGGAAACTTGTGCTGTCCCCAGTTGGAAGGTGTGATTGCTGGCATTCAAGTTGTTGACTACGCCACTGAGTTTGTAAAACGTGGGGCTCGTTGTGAATGCTTCGATGTGCGTGGCTTGCAGATGCCCAGTGGTTTGATCCACGTAGCCATGTACTTCTGCGAAGTACGAGGTATTCAAATCTGTTAATTGCGTTGCTGCGCCTTCGAACACGGTGCTGGTTAAAACATCCACGGTCAAACCCAGAATGTCAAAACTTGAACCTGTGATGTTGGACACAGGCCCCTCCCATTCGCTACTGCAACTGATACGAGTGGCTGTTGCCGTCGCTGTTCCGTTCGTCGTGGTTGCTGCTGTGACGGGCGAGCCTTGGATGGACACCACCATGCCTACCTTCAGTGGGTTTGCAAACGGTGTGCCGTCGTCGCGTGAAATCACGGTGGCGTTATCGTCGTTGTAGCGAATGCCGTTGACGATGATGGAGCCAAGCCCCGAAATCGTGCCGCTGGTAAATGAACCTGTTCCGCCACTGGACAAGCCGGCCACATCAGAGCCGCCACCGCCACCGCCACCGCAGCCACTCAGTTGCGCCACCGAGCCGACCATGCCTAAAAGAACAGCTCGACGTGTGAAAGTAGTTTTGGTTTGACTAGATCGCATGTGTCACGCTCCGTTCACTGAGATAAATTTGAAGAAATTTCAGGCGATGGCATCGCCTTTGCCAAGGCGTACAGACCAACCCGAACCGCTTGGTCTTGTGGTCGTTGGGCTGCTTTGTCGGCATCCATCAAGGCTTGCAGTTGAGGGCCGAGCGTGGTCATCAGGTTGCGCCACTGCGTGCTGATCAGTTCTTGCGCTTTGATGATTGACTCTGAAGACAGCTCATCGGCTAAGAGCGCTTGCTCGAAATGTTGGTGACCATCGCCCAACACGTTGGTGACAGCGGCTTCTAAGTGATCACCCACGTTGGTGCCCAAGAAGCCCACCATTTGTGACCAGTCATGGCTGGGCACAAAAAAGTCCTCGATCAATTCAACCGTGTCTGTTGACTTGCGGTGTGTTACCAAATTGAGTCGAATCATCTCTGCCAGCAGCGAACGTGCGTGTACATCTTTGGTGACGCTTGCGGCCAACGTCTCAAAACTTGGCACAGGGCCTTGTCGGGGGAGTGCAATCGGTTTTTTCGCTTTGTCGACATAGTCTGGTTGCGAAGTCCAGTAAGTCAACACGTCAGTGGCAGCTGATCGTGTGGCTGGTAACTCAGGTGTTGAAGTTTGCTGAATGCGCCCAACTTCGCGCCGCGTCAATCCGGTCATCGTGCTGATACGGCTGGTCAAACGGCTCGGGTTGTCGCCCTCACACGCTTGTTGGGCGGCATCGACATAAGCATGTCGAACCAATTCTTCAACGGCTTGAATGGGAACGCCTTTGGCAACGCAGAGCTTGGCAAATGGTTTCAACAAATGCCAGAGGGCTGCAAGTAAGGCCTGCTGTTCTGCGTGCAGGGCATCGGGGGTGATCTTGTTCATTTGCATGACTTGTTCATTTTCTTCAGTATAAATGTGTAAGTTGCACATTTAAAAGGATTTTTTGAATTTAACGTCGACAAGGATGGGTTGGGTGAGCTAAAGGGTCGATTTACCTGATTAGTACAATGATCACAACTTCTCCCCAAACATTTGCGCCTGACACCATTAACCATTTCATCGATGGGTTAGGCACTTTGACCGCGCCCACATTGGGGTCGATGGCATAACTGGGGTCTTGATTTCTAAGGATATTTTTATGAGTTTGAAATGCGGCATCGTGGGTTTGCCCAACGTTGGCAAGTCCACCCTGTTCAACGCCCTGACCAAAGCGGGCATTGCTGCGGAAAACTATCCGTTTTGTACGATTGAGCCCAATACGGGCGTGGTCGAAGTGCCTGATCCACGCTTGCAGCAGTTGGCCGAGATCATCACGCCCGAGCGCATCGTGCCTGCCATTGTGGAGTTTGTGGACATCGCCGGCCTCGTGGCTGGTGCCAGTACGGGCGAAGGCTTGGGCAACAAGTTCTTGGCCCACATCCGAGAAACCGATGCCATCGTCAACGTGGTGCGTTGCTTTGAAGACGACAACGTGATCCACGTAGCCAACAAGGTGGACCCGATTGCCGACATCGAAGTCATTCAGACAGAGCTGTGCTTGGCCGACTTGGCTGCGGTGGAAAAAGCCATTCACCGCGTGAGCAAAATTGCCCGCTCTGGCGACAAAGAGGCCGTCAAGCAAATGGCCATTCTTGAGAAGTGCCAAGCTGCGCTGAACGACACCAAGCCCGTGCGCACCATCGACTTCAGCAAAGAAGAGCGCGCTGAACTGAAGCAGTTCTTCTTCATCACCGCCAAGCCTGCCATGTTTGTGGCCAATGTGTCCGAAGACGGCTTTGAGAACAACCCGTTCTTGGACCGCCTCAAGGCGTTTGCGCAAGCGCAAAACGCGCCCGTGGTTGCCATCTGCGCCAAGATCGAAGCCGAGTTGTCCGAGATGGACGATGCCGACCGCTTAGAGTTCTTGAAAGAGCTGGGCCAAGACGAGCCTGGCCTGAACCGCTTGATTCGTTCCGCCTACACCTTGCTGGGCTTGCAAACCTACTTCACCGCCGGCGTGAAAGAAGTGCGCGCATGGACCATCCACGTGGGCGACACCGGTCCACAAGCTGCTGGCGTGATTCACACCGATTTCGAGAAGGGCTACATCCGCGCCCAGACCATCGCGTTTGAAGACTTCATCGCTTTCAAAGGCGAGCAAGGCGCCAAAGACGCAGGCAAGATGCGTGCTGAAGGTAAGGAATACGTGGTGAAAGACGGCGACGTGATGAACTTCTTGTTCTCGTCTTAAGTCACTGCTTTGCAGTAAACAAAAAGCCGCTCAGTGAGCGGCTTTTTTGTTGGGCTGAGTTTTCATTCAGTCCATTCAAAGCTTTGAGTGCCATCGCTCATTAGTACACGTTGCGCGGTGGTTTTGCAGAACCATCGTTGTTCTGATTCGCGCAGGTCGTTCATTCGCAAAGCGTGAGGGTTAAACACTGCGGCACAAAGGTGGCCTGGTGCGCGTACTGACTCATAGCGTATCCATTGCACCGTGTCTTGATCGCGAATCAAGGAGCCCAAAGCATGCGAGCCTGTGTAGTTGCTGGGGTGAGCCCAAACGGTGTGTGCTTGTGTCCAAGGTTTAGCTGTCAGGTCTATGGCCTCGCCTTGAACCGTTGCTTGAAACAAGGTGTGTTGTGTGAGCACCTCGGTTTTCACCAAGCCTGCGCTGTCCTGAACGAAGCGCATTCGCCAATAAGCCAGCTCTGCACACACCGCATACACGCTGGCCGCGCCATACCAAAGGCCAGATTCGTGTGCGCGCCTAAATCGCGAAGCTTGCTGTGGTTTGTAACGAAATGGTGTACTCAGCAAATAAGGTAAGTTGTCGGCTTTTGGTGGATACGGCGGTTTACTACTGTCTAGTAACGACTCCAGTAAATCTTGCTCTGCGTTGTTGTCTACCAAGCGCAGCGTTGCGGCAATGTGCTGGGTTTCTACGCCGCGCCACGCCTCCATAATCAGCGGGCTGTGGTGTTCGGCCACCCAGCTGGCTTGCCACAGCGAGGGCGCGGTTGTCATGCGGGTGCTCGCATCCCGTCGAGGTAGGCCAGTGTGGTCACCAAACCCTCGGGGCTTTCTAGCAACTTGGCTGGTACACCTTGCAGCGCCTTGTTGTACGTGTGCATCCATGCCATGCGCTTGGCATCGTCGCCACCCACCAGTGGGTCGAGCGAGCGGTACACCCGCACCAACAGCAAGGCTAGCTGGCCTTCTTTAGAGCTCGGGTCAATTCCGCGCCCAGCGCGAATGCGCGTGATGCTGGGTTCGCTCAAGCCAACCACACGTGCCAAGGCAGCATTGGTGAGCTTGAGCAACTCGGCTGCCCGCGTGGTGGCTTTGGCCAACACGGCGGCTGCATCGGTGGGTGTTTTAAGAAGGGGTTGCATGTCTAAATCCTTTCTGATGAAAGAATATCACATTTTATTGATCATGGGATTCAATCTTTTCTCAAATATCCTTAAGACCGAGGGAATGTAGGTACGAGTAGATGGGGTCGTAGAAAGAGGGGGCACGCGTCGGGTCGTTGTGATCTCCAGGCGGAATCACGATCACCATGCCTTGTCGCGCACGCGTGAGCAGGACGCGATAAGCGTTCTTTAAATACATTTGCCGATGCGCAAGGTTAATCTTTTGCCATTTACTTCCGACGAAAGAGCGGTATTCCCAGTCATCGACACCGTATCGCAAGTCGGCATCCCAAACGACACAAGCCCAATCAAGTTCTAGGCCTTGAACGTGGAACTCGGTCGCAACGTCTTCAAGGTAGTAGGACGAACGCACGTCGTCTTTGTCATCCAAGAACCAATGAATAGGGTCCATCGGGGATCTGACGTCGATGGCATGAGGCTTTAAGCGCTGAGCCTGCGAAGAAACCACCATGCCAAACCGCTCAGTGCCACGGGCTTTCTCACGTAACCAACGTTTGGCTTTGTCCAAGTCGCGCGTGATGACGATGGGGTAACGTGATTGCACTTGTTGGAAAACTGCGCGTGCGCTTTCGTGCTGACGATCTAGCAAATACTTCACAAAGGTTGAAACATGCTCAGCGCGAAATGAGCGCATTGATACAGCTAGGTGAAGGTCTTCGTTGTAGTGAATGTTCGCTCTGTCTTTGAGTGTTGCCAGTGCTGCCCCCGCGCCATATTCAGAGTCCTGAAGGTGCGGCGAAATGTGGACTTCCCAGTTTGGGTAGTGGTCATGGATAGCGCGTAGCCACTCACCAATGCCTGCTTCCCCTGTATTGATTTCTTGACCGCCGCCAACTAAGCAAATGACGACAGACCAGTCGGGGTGTCGGTCGAGGCATGAGATCAAGAAGTCAGGTTCAGAACGATTGAAGTCAGGCCGCCCTTTCTTTCGAGCCATGAACTGCGTGGTCTGCTCCAGTGTCCAAGCGCGTTGTGCTTCGTCAAATATCACTACGTGGTCTACTGGCGGTTGTTCGTCAGCAAGGTAAGCATCACGAAAGTGGTGAACGTTTTGGATGAAAGCGTCCACAGCCTTTCGCGCTTCACCTTTGCGAAGCTTTTGACCGATCGCTTTCTTGCGCGCCACTTCATCGCGCGTGAGTGCCTCACGCAGGATAGAGACCAGCGGCCCATTCCCGGATAAATAAACGCTGTGCAAATCACTTTCAGCGTCCATGTGCTTGGTCGCGACATCTAAACCGACCAAGGTTTTGCCTGCGCCAGGGACGCCAGTCACGAAGCAAATTGCTTTTTTGCGCGTTGCCTGAGCCTCTGAGATCAGCTTGCCAATCGCTACAGATGTTTGGGCTAAATTCTTTTCACCCGCATCACTGCGCGAAAGATCAGCGACTGAGTGATTGCCGTACAAGGCAGACGCAGCTTCGATGATGGTGGGCGTTGGGCGGTAACGCCCCGCTTCCCATGTCGCTGCATCAATACTGTCTCCGGCACTGAGCTGCAAAACTGTGTTGATCGTGTCTTTTAATTGCTCAGGCGAGGTGTTGATCGGCTGTAAGACGCCATCGTTGTGATGGCTCATGGCCACAACGCCATTCGTGCTCTTCGCATGCGTCGCAACCAGCAGCGGCGCAATCATGCAGTGGTGGCTTGTTTCGTGGAAGTTTTTGAGGTCGAGTGCATAGTCCCAAACTTGGTCGACTGCTGATCGATTGAAAAGAGCCTCGCCAACTTTGAACTCGATCACAAAAATGACGTGATCGATCAACGCCAAAACATCAATGCGTTTGCCAAGCCGAGGAACAGAAAACTCAAAAAGTACTGAGCCTTTTCCTGCGAAAGTCAAAAGCGCGTTTTGCAGAATGCTGATTTGCAAGCGCCATGCGTCACGCTGCGTGGTTTCAATGGAGAAACCGCTGTTATCGCTGAGGCAACCTAGTACAAAACTTGGATCGGCATGAATGAAGTCAGCAATGCTTGCGGCATAAAAAGCGCGCAAAGATTTAGCAGGTGAAATGGTCAAGGAAATTTCCTGTGCGAGAGCAAGTGGCAAGAGTGAGTTGGAACTAAAGAAGTCTATTTCTAGGGTTTTGTTCTAGTGTGCCGCAAGTTTTTCGCTCGATGGATTCCTCTTTAACCACCCCCCCAATGCTGCGGAAACACCCAAAGCAACCCACCCGTCATCACCACATACCGCGTAAATTTGCCCACCGCCATGTAGGCCACGCATGGCCAAAAGGGCAGGCGCAGCCAGCCTGCCACAGCGCATAGCGGGTCGCCCACGCCGGGCAGCCAACTCAGTAGGCAGGCTTTAGGGCCAAGGGCGTGCAGCCAGCGCAGGGCGCGGGCGTCTT
>Ga0228700_1001033_pt1 | contig 20263 bp, 20 predicted proteins | sample McNCre317_Aug_MG_FD_178019 | JGI IMG/M metagenome (GOLD analysis project Ga0228700, IMG submission 178019) | Freshwater microbial communities from McNutts Creek, Athens, Georgia, United States - 3-17_Aug_MG | ecosystem: Environmental > Aquatic > Freshwater > Creek | place: USA: Georgia...
GCATCAACGTTAAATGAGTAGACAGTGATTTCGTCAAGCGTTCGCGTCACCGTCGCTGTTTGACCACCCACTCGGTGAAAGCTGTAAGTGCCAGCATCCACATCGACCTCAACCTCAGCTTCGTCCTCACCATCGAGAACGTCTATGGGAATGGCCGACAAATGTCCATCCTCGAGGATCCATCGGCGTTGAAGAAACTGCCGTGTTAACCCCATGAGCTGGGTTGACATGACTGCCTTATCGATCTGGCTCACACGCTCCAAGGTGCGCAAATATTCACAGTGCAAGATCATGCGTCGCCTCAATATTGACGTGCGCACCCAAGGCTCATCAACTGTGCAAAGACCAACTCGGTATCGGCCTTGGTTTTGCCGGAATCGTTGAAACCATTTGGAGCGGTGATTTGTGCTGAAACGTTGTGCGCCCTGCGATGTGCCGATTTCGATACGACCATGCGCAGTTTGACCTGGGTGATGACGTAGTCCGTCAGGTCATCGATCCCGTCAACCTCACTCGCCCTGGTGTAGATATCCCGATCTTCCCAGCGATGGCATCGAATGACCAACGAGTTCTCCACCAGACGCTTAATTACCTTACCCTTGACTTGAACCATTTTGATTTCAGGCTTGGTCACAACCAGATGCTGAATCGTGATGTCATCAATACCTTCGATGCGGTCCTTTTTGAACCTCGCAAGCATGGCCGGAGTGCAAAAACCCATGAGGTCAAATTCCCGCATTGGCATTGCTTCGATGGATCCATTGCCTCCCAGAACGATGTCCCGAAAAATTGCTGCCAGTTGGGGGCGAATGGGAACGTCATCGAAGAATACTGACAAGGCTCCCTTGTTGCTCTGCCACGAGAACTTCAGATTTTGGAACGCTGGAAGTTCACTTTCCAAAACATCGGTCCCGTCAAGGCGCACCCAATTGATGCGGGCGCCATTGAACTTCACGCTCAGCGTGTAATGGGTAATCGGCAGGTCTACCTGGGTCAAGTCGCGTTGAACGAACTGCTCGACCAGCATCTCCTGCGGTTCAACGTTGACGAGCAATTCAGCAAGGCGCTGCTTCAGGGCGACTTCAAGTACGGCGTCCAAATTTGGGATCACCCCCTTCGGGCCGAGGTAGTGACTGGATTGCTTTTCAGTTTGCGAGCGTTGAAGCATTTCCTGGCGAGCTTCAGCATGGTCAAACCGGCGGTGCTGGGCTGGCGTACCCAGCGGATACTCTTGTTGGACGAACAAATGCAGAGCCTTGCTGAACTTGTCCGTTGGCATTTTCAAGAGGGATGGTGCAAGAAAGTCCTCGTCCATCAACAACTCCCCAATCGCCAGCGCTCCATATTCATCGCACAGCACGCAGATCCGTTCAGCCGCACGTTCAAGGTTGCCCTGGGTGGCCACCGGCATCGCGGCAACTTCAGCGAACACGGCGTTGCGAGAAGCAATGGGCAGTGTGCCGGGCTCACCATTGATCACCGCCTTCGTGACCGGGACAGGAATGCCGCTGACACTTTCAATGAATGCGCGAATCAACTCGGTGCATTGAACTTTGCGCACCAGCTGCACAAAATGCTCCATGGTTGGTAACGTTTGTGGTCCCGAGTCGGCCTGCCGAGGCTTGGTCGCTCGAACTTTGGGCTGCTTATCCGCAGCGGGTGATGTCTGTTTTTCAACGGTGTTCTGCTGTACTTCCGACATGGGCTTACTCCTTGATTTTGCGAATGCGTGATTGCGTGACAGGTTAATTGTTGTTTTCAAAAAAACCGACACGAGGTCGGCGGCTCAACATTGATCTCAACGATCAATGATTCTGAACTCCTGGGTTCAGGAGTCCGTATCGATCCATGCGAACACGGATGAATTTGGGTGTCACGCCAAAGCGTGTGGCCAGCGCCTTCAGCAACGGATCCATGCCATCAAATCCGAAGGAACTCTTGGCAGCGAGGGTCATGCCCATGCCTGGGAAATCCGAGTCAAGTGAGGGACTGCGCGTAATAGTCACTTTGTGCTGCTCCGCCAAAACCTCGACTGCACGCATCAAGTGTTGGCGCGGCACCAACAACGAGCCCATAAATTCGTTGGCACGAAATTCAGCAAAACGAATGCTGTTCTCAAGTTCTGTGTTCTGGGCAGGCGCTGACTTTGGCTTGGACAAGTGATCAGCATCAGGTGTCGTCGTGCGATAGGCTTTGCGCGCAGTGAATTCTGGGTCATCAAATAGACCCGCACCCTGGGCTGCTTCGTGAATCCATGCTGGAGCATCGAAAACCGCATGTCCGAGTTCATGGGCAAAGGTGCTCAAGACCAGCTCAGGGGAGGCAATTTCACAGACATGTGTGACCGAAAGCACCGCAGCATCCATGGACGCATCCGGATCAAACTCACAAACACCCAACACCGCATTGCCATCTTCATCGGTCACTGGCTGGTCCACACCGACCCACAGATCGAAGGAAATGCCATTGACAGTCATCCGCTCAATTGAGCGCAGCACGTCCAAAGTGAGTGCATCGGTACCCGCGTCAACCAATTGCTGACGGGTCTCAGAAGCAAGTTCGGCAACTTGGGGGTTGCTGATGTAGAGCGGAAGAAAACGGCTGCAATGCCGGTAGTTCAAGGCAATTGCAGTCATTCACTTCGCATCCTGCGCCCGCTTGCGGTACATGCGCACAATATCGCCGACTTCACCCTGCATGTCGGGTGGCAAGCGACTTGCCTCTATGAACGCCTCATCAATATCTGCTCCCAAAATTTGCGCCGCTTGCCGGATGTATTCGTCCTTGGGTGGATTTTCTTTGTCGCGCTCGACGCGCGACCAATAGGCAGGCGAAAGCTTGAGCTGTGCGGCAAAGTCATTCATTTGAATGCCTTTGGCTTCACGCTTTTGCCTGATGAATGCTCCGAAGCTCATGTGATGTTTATTGCGCGATTAGTTAATTGCGCAACTATACCGCAAACCAGTGGACTTTTGACAAGAGAGAAAGTGTCCAGTCAATGAATTCTGGGCAGGTCTGCGCGCAGGCGATCCCGAAACGCACGCAAAATGACCATGCTCGCATCATCGGGTTCAGACTCTCCCGTGTCCTTGAGTAACTGGTCGTTACCAGCATAAAAGCCCATGTGATTGCGAATCCACATACCCAAACCAAAGTGCAGCGTGTAAATCTCGTCGCTGTCCATGGCCGCGATCTTGGCCTGCTCGGACTCCTCCACCATGCCCAAAAGCAGGCGCACCGCAGCATCCACCGTGGTTGGAAATTCATTCGCCATGGTCACCCTTTCGCCAGTCCCAAGGCGCAATGGGTGACTTGTCTCCCCAAAGACCCTGGTGGCGCGACTGTGCGCCCAGTTCCGCCTTTTCATATTTGGGCAGGTCATCTGCAGGCTGTTCCTTGGCGTACTTGCGGTACCACCAAGCCAGACCAGCGCTCACCTGACTCAAGCCTGCATCGAACGTCCTGGAACAAGCGCTCGAGCAGTTGGGCGATGCCACGAGCACTTTGCCCACGATCCTTTGGTACCGATCAAGCTTTGTCCACTCGATATCGACCTCTTTATCGAATACCAGCCGCGACAGGTTTTCCTTGGACACCTGACCGAATGCCTGCTTTTTTTCGGGCGCATCTATTCCAGCGACCCGAATCTTGTGCTGTACCTTTGCGGCATCAAGCACCGTGATGGTGTCGCCATCAGTGACGCCGACGACGTGGCCGGTCAGCACCTCTGCATCGACTGGGCAGAAGGCCACGATCAGCGCCAGCGAAAGTCCCAAAATCTTCATCCGATTACCCTGTGTTGCCCCACGTTACCCATCGTCTTGGAGGATTTGATTCATGATTTCTGAGTCTTTCAAATGCCCATTGCAAACCATGAAACCTATCAAACTCACTCCCCCAGAACAGATGTCAGCGCGCCAGCGAGCAGCCGAGATCACATCCATCCTGTCGGCAGCCATTATGCGTAGGTATGCTGTCGACAAGGCCAGTGGCCAGGCCGCGACAGACCAAATAGAAAGACAAGTTGGACTTGGCATTTCTGGTGACCAGCGCGTTCATACGAACCCCTATCAAACAAGGAGTTCCAAATGAGTGACACCACCACCTCAGTGGCTGCCCAAGTGGCCGCACTGTCCAGCCTGCCAACGCCAGACCTGTGGGCACTATGGGATCGGTTTTTCAAACGTCGTCCGGACAACCCCAACCGCAATTACCTGGAGTCGCGTGTGGCCTACAAGCTTCAGGAGCAGGCGTTTGGTGGCTTGAGCGCAGAGACCCAGCGCAGACTGGTCAACATCGGCATGCGCCACTCCAAGATCAAGAACAGGCAAATTGCCCGCGACATTGAACTGGCACCGGGCACAGTCTTAATGCGCGAATGGGGCGACCGTGACCACAAGGTGACTGTGACCGCCGAGGGCACCTTTGAATATGAGGGCAAGTTTTTCAAGAGCCTGTCTGCAGTGGCCAGACACATCTCCGGCACGCCTTGGTCTGGGCCACTGTTTTTTGGTCTTAAAACCAACCGCAAGGAGGCTGCATGAGCGTCACCTCCCAAATTGCATCGCCTAAACCGCGTAAACGGTGCGCCGTGTACTGCCGCGTCTCAAGTGACGAGCGGCTGGAGCAGGAATTCAACTCCATCGATGCCCAGAAAGAGGCAGGCCAATCCTATGTAGCCAGCCAACGCTCTGAGGGTTGGATTCCGGTGGTGGACGACTACGACGACCCCGGGTTTTCTGGTGGCAACACCGAGCGACCTGGACTCAAGCGCCTGATGGCCGACATTGAGCGCGGTCTGGTTGACATTGTGGTGGTCTACAAAATTGACCGGCTTACCCGCAGTCTGGCCGACTTCTCCAAGATGGTGGAAGTGTTTGAGCGCCAGGGCGTGTCATTCGTATCCGTCACCCAGCAGTTCAACACCACCACGTCCATGGGCCGCTTGATGCTCAACGTGCTGCTGTCCTTTGCACAGTTCGAGCGGGAAGTCACCGGCGAGCGGATCCGCGACAAAATTGCCGCCAGTAAACGCAAGGGACTGTGGATGGGTGGTGTTCCGCCTTTGGGCTACGACGTTGCCAACCGGCTGCTGGTGGTCAACGAGACTGAGGCTGAACTGGTGCGGCGCATCTTTGGCGAAATGCTCACCATCGGGTCGCCGACACGCATCGCGCAGGGCTTGGCCAGCGAGGGCATCACCACCAAAGCCTGGACGACCCAAGACGGACAGGTGCGCAGTGGCACCCAGATGGACCGGAAATACCTTTACAAGCTGCTGCGCAATCGCATCTATTTGGGCGAGTTGTCGCACAAGGGCAGCTGGTTTCCTGGCGCGCACGCGCCAATCATCGACCACGGTCTGTGGGGTCAGGTGCATGAAGTGCTGGCGCGCGACCCACATGTGAGGTCGGTGGACACACAAACCCGCGAGAGCACGGATGCGCTTTTACGAGGTCTGCTGTTTGGCCCCAGTGGCGACCCGATGTACCCGACATACGCCAGCAAGAACAAACGCAAGTACCGCTATTACGTCTCCAAGGCTGAGATGCGGTTTGGTGCAGCGGGCAAAACACACGAGCGTATTCCGGCAGCCGAGGTGGAAGCCGCGACGGTCAACCAGGTCAAAACGGTGCTGTCCAGCCCCGAAGCCATTACCGCCGTTTGCAAATCACTTGAACTCCAAGGTGTCCGGATCAACGAAGACGAGATCGTGATGGGACTTCACCAGCTCGGGGAGGCTTGGGAGCAGCTGTACCCGGCCGAACGCATCCGGATCGTCAAATTGATGATTGAGCGTGTTGATTTGGTTGCCGGTGGACTGAAGGTGAAGTGGCACGCTCTGGGCTGGAAGGAACTCATCAAAGAGTTTGCAGCAAAGGGCATTGGTGCGGAACTGGTGGAAATGGAGGCAGCATGAACTCTGATCTCGAATCCTTTGTGCCCCTCACATATTCCCGACGTGGTGTTCAGCGGCTGGCCACCACCAGCTCTGTGGCGCACGACACGACGTTTTTGGTGGGGTTGAGTCGTGCGTTTTACTGGAAAAGCCTGCTCGACACCGGCGTCATGAAAAGTGGTTCTGAGATTGCCAAGAATGAAGGCCTTCACCACTCGGTGGTCAACGAACTCATGCGTCTGACACTGCTGGCACCCGACATCATCACGCAGTTGATGTCAGGCACACAACCAAGGCGGCTCAATTTGATGTGGTTTCAGCGGAACCGGTTACCGGTGGACTGGCAGGCCCAGCGCGCCATCATCGACGGCTTCAAATAGGAATAGACATGGCAAGAAAAGACAAGGGCATGTTGACTGGTACGCCGGTCACGTACCAAATCCCAGCGCCAGCAGGTGGAGTGCAGATCGAAACGTTCATTCCGTGGACGTTGGTAAAACGAGGTGTCCGGCGGCAAGTGATCACGCCAATTGATGCGCCGGAGCATTTTGAAAAGGAAGCTGTCGTGGAGCGCAGCGCGCGCAAGCAAGTCAAGAACAGCCCGGTGATCCGGGCGTTGGGGTTGGCGCACTACTGGCAGCGGCTGCTTGATGAGGGTAAATGCCGATCATTGACAGAGATTGCCACCATTGAAGTGATCGACTTGGGTCGAATCAGTCGAATGGCGCAATTGGCACGGCTTGCGCCGAAGATCGTTCAAGGCTGCTTGGCTGGTGATCGTGGCGAACCGAAGATGGAGAACCTGGCCCGTGTTTGTCATTTCGCAAGTTGGGATGACCAATCAAATCATCTGTTGCGCATGATCAATATCAGCAGGCCGCCCAATTTCTAAAACTAGGGTTTTCCGACCCGATACCGGTCACCCAGGACTAGGATGTGAACGTCAATAAAGTGCCCTTAGAACCCGGTGTGCTTCAATGACCTTCTTATGCTGGCGCTGAAGTATTAATACGAGGCTCTGCACCTGGTACGATCACGACTTATTTTTTGTCACGCAAGATCGGAATTTTTCATGTCAACGTTCGTGGATCTCTTCTGCGGTGCAGGGTTTGGAGCGCGTGGAGCAGTCCGAGGTGGCGGTGTTCCCCTGCTTGGGCTTGACGCTTGGAGTCTCGCAACGCAGACCTACAAGTCCAACTTCCCACAGGCAGACATTCTCACAGAGAAGATCGAGGATGTGTCCCCCAAGAAGCTTGGCTCAAAGTACAGACCGGATGTGCTGCTGACCTCGCCAGAATGCACTTCACACTCGATTGCTCGCGGCGCAAAGCCGGGCCTGGAGAAAAGCCGTGAGACAGCGATTGGCATCGTCCCCTGGGTCAAGGCGATGGAACCGCGTTGGGTCATCGTCGAGAACGTGAACCGGATGAAGAAATGGGATCGCCACGACGAACTGGTCCAGACGATCGAAGGGCTTGGCTATGCGGTCAGTGATCTGCTGTTGAATTCCGCCGATTTTGGTTCAGCCCAGGCCCGCAAGCGTATGTTCCTTGTGTGTGACAGACGAGGCACCACGGTCAGCCGCGAAGAACTGCTCGGTCTGGGCAGCCCGTCGAAGAAGACTGCGCGCGACATCATCTACTGGAAGGCGAACCATCCCGTTTCCCTACTAAGAAAGCCCGGCCGTGCCAAGGCGACATTGGAAAGAGCCGAGCGCGCCATCGCCGAGCTTGGCACGGGGGTTCCCTTCTTGATCGTCTACTATGGTTCAGACTATGCCGGAGGCTGGCAGACGCTGGACGTCCCGCTCCGCACTGTGACTACGGTCGATCGCTTCGGTCTGGTGACGTGGAAAGAAGGTACCCCCTACATGCGGATGCTCCAGCCTGATGAGCTGCTTCTTGCCATGGGAGGCTCGACCGATCACGTCCTGCCACATGGCACCCGACGGGAAAAGGTGAAGCTCTGCGGCAATGGAGTGTGTTCCGACGTCATGACCGCGATCTTCCAGTGGATTTCGCTGCATCAGGCCAAACTGCGCAAGGCCGCCTGATCTGATCAGCTGCTTACAGTGATTCCATCCAGCCACGCATCGACCTGCGCCGGCGTCCGCACCCCGGCCGAGCGCAACAGTCCGGCGATGTCCTGAGCTGCGGTCAGGATCACTGGATGACCATCATCGGTCACTTCCTGATATGCCTGCCGGTCCACATAAGAGGTCGTCACCAGAACGCCGAATTCACGATGCTTGATGCGACTGATCAGACGTGACACTTCTCTCACCCCCACAGCATTGTTCGCACCATAACATTTCGCCTCCAGCGCGAAATCTACTTCGATCGCCGCGGGGCTGCGCCCGATGCGCAATCGGCCAATGCCATCACGCCCACCATCGCGCCATGGGCGGGTCAGGTCGAGGCGCGAAACCTCCGGCAGCAACAGACGGGTGAGCGCTCCTGAACAGGCCTCGAACCCGTAAGGATTGTCCTTGTAGCGTTGTCGGATCACTTCAATCAATGCCTGATCTTCAGGGGTGTTTGGCAGCTGCTCAGCCTTACTGCGAACCAACAGAGAGCGCGGTGCAATGAGTGGCCGGATGCCACCTGCCGCAACCCAGGCATTCCAAGCATCAGGTGCCAACAGCGATGCTTCGCCACGCCCAACGGCCTGGACCCAGGCCCGAGGGACAACGGCCTCATCAAGGATCGTGAACACTGCCTTGTAGTTCTGGAAGCGCTGCCCCTCCGTTGTCTTCCACAGCGCCACGAGGTCTTCCGTCGCCGCCAAAGCCGGGCTGCCCGGCACCGCAAGCCCTCGGAACCGAAAGGCTCGACCGATGGCTTCTGTAGTGAAGACGAGGATAGGGGGCACCAGATGACGTTGTCCCAGATGCACCCAGTCGAAGATCTGGCGCAGCAACTGGTTGCCGAAACGTGGAGTGTCATGGAGTAATCGCCCCGGGTGCCGGTTGTCGCCGTAATAGATGAATGTTCCGGTCGTCTCATCCAACTGGTCCGGCCATTCTGGCTCCGCCAAGTTGGAAGTCAGCACGAGTAGTGTCGGTCGTTCCTTGGTGCCTCGGTAGCGGAAACCACCTTGCCGACTCACGCCCACCAAAGGTACCAAAGGGTCTGCCATGCCGCCGCGTTCGGTCTTGTAGCCCGCGTAAACAGCATCGATGATCAGGTCCACGTGTCCCAACTGTTCGCCACTGAAGAAAGTCATACCTTCGATCCCTTCTTCTTGCCAAGCATCACCGCAATCCGCCGCGCGCAATCCGTGGGTGAGGCATCGATCTCATGCTCCCAGAGACGCAGAACACGCCAGCCCTCGGCTTCCAACCACTGCGTGTACTCCGCATCCCGCTCTTGGTTGCGTCCGAGCTTCTGCACCCAGAAGTCCCGGTTGTTCTTCGGTATCGTTGAATGCAACGGGCAGCCATGCCAGAAGCAACCATCCACGAACACAGTCAGCTTCGCACCGACAAAGACCATGTCGGGTCGCGTCCGACCAATTCGATATTGAAGTCTGTAGCGCAGGCCGAGCGCCCATACTCTGCGACGCAGATTCAACTCCGGGCCGGTGTCTCGGCCCTTGATGCGGGCCATCATTTGGCGACGCCCATCCGATGTTTCGAGGCGCGCCATGTGTCAATCAGTGGAACGCGATAGTTCCTGGCCGTCGCATGTGTGTCGCATAGTGATGCGCAATCTGCGACAAGACCTCTTGCCGCATTCTTGTGACGGCAGTGCCTTCAACCGTACCTTGATACGGCCTGGTCAGAAAGACTCTGCATGAAACCAGAAGTCTTCCCGGAACTCCTCCCAGAGTCATTTCTGGCGTGACAAAAATTGACTCGTTTGCGGCTTCTCTCTTTTTGGTTGAATAGAAAAGCTTCAAGTCCGTAAGCGAAACAAACAAAGAGAGCAAATAGCGATGCGATCTGGGTTTGTCTTGTGCGTAATCACAGTCTGCACTCAACTCAATAACGAGCACGTTAGCCGCCTGCACTTTTGACTTAATGTCTTCTTGCTCTTTGGTGGCTGGTCGGGAGAAATTTAGTAAGAACTCCACGCAGATGGCCTCGCGCCAATCCCCTGCTGTTTCAGACATACCGATCTCTTGAATCAATCCCAACTCTTTGTTTGTCAAGAATTCTTCGGATAATCGTATGACCACGCCTCTCTCAGAGGACTTCAGGCCGTCCCGTTCGGAATGAATGAAAAAGTCGTTAAGAAGACTCGCCAGCTTAGGTTTTCCTTCCGCCTCCTGAGGAAGAGGTGTCTTTTCCCTGCCTGTCAATGCAAGAAACTGGTCAAGTGCACCTTTCTCTGCCTCCTTGTTCAACCAATCTTGAGCAATGGGTATCAATGCCTGATACACACCCTTGGTCGGCGCATTGGGTGCGTGCGGATAACCAAGCGCCTCCTGAGACATTCTTTTCAGGGTGGCCTTGACGGCAACGTTGTCTGTGAATGGAATGCCGCCTCTATTCAGTTTGTCGATCAATTCGTTGCTTGTAGCTGATGCGGCCCGCGACGCGCACGATTCCCAATGCATGAAAGACTGCAGCTGAGGGAAATCATTAAATATTGCCGCGATGCTTTGCTTCACGTTCTCTGTCGCTTTGGTAGCTACCTTTTCATCGTCACTGGAAATTTCCTTTACCTCTGTCTTGTCCAATACCCGGTAGGCAAACGGGATTAGATCTTCCGCCTTTACTGTCTTCAATCTCGAAACAAGAAGACTCCAGGCTTCGTCAGCCTCACCAGGATACGCAGACCAAAAAACTATCAAATATGTCGATGGGTTGATCAGCTGTCGGATGAAATTCACAAGCGCCGAAACATATTGTTCTGGTTTGTTTGCAATGTCGAGCACGTGCAAGTCTGTGAACAGGACCCGGACCCCTTCATACGGTTTTGTTGGCTTTCGTTCAAGCTGCCCGTTGATGATCAAGTGAGGCATGATTGGCAGTCCGCAAACGGCTAGGCCGTGCGAAATCTCCCAGAGCTCCTGCTTGTCGTTGTCCAGAACAATCACTGGGCAAGAATGGTCAATCACGATGCTCACTCCTCACCTTTGAAATGCATTGCGACCGCGGCACCGTCAAATGCCTTGGGAATATCGACTAGGTCTCTTGCCTCTTCAGCCGAGAGCAATTGCAACTCGCCCCCGATGTTCTCCATAACCAACTTGCAGTAGTACAACCCCAGCCCCATGCCCCCTATGCGCTTGGTCACAAACGGTTGAATCGCATCCGCCGTGCTCACTGTAAATCCTGTGCCGTTATCCGCCACCACGATCGCCCCACCATTCTCTTCGGACCATGTGCTCTTGATCAGGAAAGCGGGCTTGTGCTTGGGATCCTTGTCACGTTGATGTCTGTATTCAGTCCAGTAGATCGCATTGTCGATGATGTTGTTCAACGCACTCAATACGAGGTGCTGCGGCGCTGTGACAAAGAAATCCGGACTTTCGCCGGTGAGGATTGGCGCAGACACCGTGACCCTGTGGAATTCGAACCGGACTTCATTCAACTCGATGGCCTGCTTGACCAGCTCACGCATCGACAGCTTTCGTGCCTTACCTTGGCGCAGGAGTACGGAAATTGAATCCAGCATCTTACGGAGGTCGCCCAGGCCATTGCGCAGGCGCTCAAGCGATGCACCTTTCTCCGCCAATGAAGTCAGGGCACGGATGGTGCGATCAATCTCGTGGAACACCAAGGCCAAGCCCATTCCAGCCATACCTGCGCTGAGCATGACAGATCGGACCTGCTCGACTTCCTTTTCAATTGCCTTCACGTACGGTGTTAGGGTCTTCGACAGTACCTTATCTTTCTCGCAAACACCTTTCAAGCCATCGATTGCTTCCTGCAATTTGATTGTTGAGCCGACCTGAGACCCATCGTCTTTCAAGGCGACATCGATGGCTTTGCGGTCGGGTTCATGCAATTTCTCAAAGTGCTGGACGATGCTTAGTGCAAGCAGACGGAATCGGGAGAAGGTCTCATCCTCGTTGAAACCTTCGCGGTTGGTCTTTTCTTGAAGTCCAGCGCTTTCCGAAAGATCAAGCTCTATCGCAGCGACAAGCTGACTTGTACCAATCTTTTCGGTTGGCCTATTGATCCGTCGGGCGTTCAGGCCAAGCCAATCATCTTCGGGCTCTCCGTAGTTGTAGACCCTCATGCCGTCTCGAAATACGCGGATGCCTGCTTGGTCTTTGAGCCATTGCTTGGTCTGACGTATGTCTCCACCCATTAAGCGCAAAATCTCATCCCGTCGGTAGAAAACGTGCAGCCGCCCCTGGATCGTCCCGATGCCCGTCAATGTCCTTTTAGGGTCAATGAAGATCGGTGCCTCGTCAGATTTTTCGGCCTTTGCTTTGGCCTCGCGATATGCTTCATCCGACCATTCGAGCAGCCCCGGTGAAGAGGATGCCTCGTTCCTTGCTCTCAAACCCTTGAGTCTCGGAGGGCTGAAATCATATTTCCAGCTGAACCCTTTCTCCGACAGCTCGAATTTGTAGATCCAGATTGAGCGTCGGAGAAGCTCCTTCAGATCCGGCACATCATCGATATCCTTTTCGCGGCCTGGTATCGAGAGAGAGACTCGGAATGAGTCGTTCGCCTGGAAGGGGCTTTCAAGCGAGACCACCAGTCTCTTGAGATCGCGCAGATCCTTTCTTACCCATTCTTTTCTGGTCAGGCCTGATATTTCGATGAGTGTTCCATGTTGGTCGCCCGGGAAATCAATTGCTTCGGCGCGCTCCGTGATCTGAACCTGCAATCCACCATCGACATAAGCAGAAGATCCGATCAGTTCATTCCAGCCCAGTTCCACCAGTATCTCTTGAGCTCCCTCTGACCGCGTGACCATCCTGAAATTGCTTCCCAATTTCTGAACAGCCAGTCGACCAACGCCCTTTTCACCCAAAGGTAAGCGAAGGAATTTCTTGCTTCGCGCTCGGTTAGTGCCGCGTTTGGAGTCCGTCCCGATATCAAGCCAGCGATTCTTGATGACATCGGTGGTCATCCCACACCCATCATCCCGGACGGTGATCTTGTTCGAACGAAGATCAACTTTGACGTTGACTTGCTCCGCATCCGCGTCATAGGCATTCTTGACCAACTCAAATATAGCAAGTCGATCATGTCCGACTAGCTGGTCACCCAGCAGTCTGAGGATATGGCTGCGAACGCGGACCGGGACGCTTTCTGTTGTGTTCGATATCACACCTATATCCTGATTGAGTCCTGATTGAGTATTGAAAAGGCCAGGGCACTATAGCAGTTCAATGATTGCGAGCCTATTCAAGAGTGGTCACACGGATCAGACCAGAGCGCCATGCGGAAGCGATTTCATATTCAAACTTCATCTCGTTGCTCTCTGTCGCTACCGCCCACCAATTTCCGCTTGCAAACCACCACCGCGTAAGTCGTTGATTTAATTGGAAGTGGCCTCTTGAACAGTCAAGAGGGTCACTGAGAACTGAGAGAAAAAATGGGGTGAATTCGGCCAAAAATGGACAGATTTACCCAAAATTCATAGCAGAATAGTCAAGAGGCAAATCGCGTAAGTACGCGTCACCATTGAGTATTTTCCAAAAGAAAAGCCCAACTGAAAACAGTTGGGCTTTCTATGTATGGTGGAGCTGGGGGGATTTGAACCCCCGTCCGCAAACCTTCTTCGAACAGTTCTACATGTGTAGCCGTCTGATTTGAGTCTCACTCTTCACATCGCGCAGCGGCACGCTATGCAAATCGCCAGCAACCTATTTTCTCGACCCGCCCTAAGTTACCCAAGGCTGGCCCAGCCGAATGAAATTACCCCACAGCCTGGACGGATTGCTCCACCCTTGCCCAGCCTATCGGCTTGCTGTTGTGAGGCTCACGCGCAATTAAGCGGCGAGTGCGAAACGTTCGTCGTTTGCAGTTAGTTTGTTTGAATCTGTTTTACGAGCGCATTCAGCTCGACATGCCCTGCTGCGCGTCCGAATCCACGTCGAAACCAGTGCAGCCCCAGACCCTGTATTTTAGGCGCGGATGAGCAGTTGCAAGAGCTCTTGTGGAGATTTAATCCGGGCGTGCGCCCCCCAGGCCGTGGTGTCCGCCTCTTTGCCCAGGTAGCCGTAATCCGCTGCCACCGTGGCCATGCCGGCAGCCTGGCCGGCCTGGATGTCCCGCTGGTCATCGCCCACGTACACACAGCGGCTGGGTGCCACGCCCAGACGACGTGCAGCCTCCAGCAAGGGCGCGGGGTGCGGCTTGGCATAGGGGGTCGTGTCACCACTGACCACGGTGCCTGCAGTGGCAAACAAAGGCATGCCGCGTGTCAAAGGCTCTGTGAATCGGGCCGATTTGTTGGTGACCACACCCCACTGCAACCGGGCCTGAAGCAATTGCTCCAGCATCTCGGGCACGCCCTCAAATGCATAGGTGCGCTCGGTCATGCAGCGCTCATAGTTGGCAAAGAACTCGTCGCGCATTGCCTCAAACAAGGGATCTTGCGGCGTCATGCCAAAGGCAATCGACAACATGCCCCGCGCTCCGGAGCCCGCCATGTGCCGATAGCTCTCCAATGGCAGCGAAGGCAGGCCCCGGCTGACCCGCATCTGGTCCACCGCCGCACCCAGATCGGGTGCGCTGTCGATCAGCGTGCCATCCAGATCGAACAGCACCGCATCAATGTCGGTAAACAGCGGCATGCTCAAACCAATGGTCGCTGGGTTGCCAGCAGGTAATTCACGCGGGTATCGCTGTTGAGCCAGTAACGGCGCGTCAGGGGGTTGTACGACATGCCGCGCGTGTGCCGCAACTCCAGGCCTGCGGCCCGGCAGTAGGCAGCCAATTCACTGGGCTTGACCATCTTGGCGTACTCATGCGTCCCACGGGGCAGCATATTGAGGATGTACTCCGCACCGACGATGGCCATCAGGAAAGACATGGCATTGCGATTCAAGGTGGAGAAAAACACCCAGCCACCGGGCCTCACCAGGGTGGCGCAGGCCTTCACGATGGAGGCCGGGTCGGGCACATGCTCCAGCATTTCCATGCAGGTCACCACATCAAAACTGGCCGGTGCTTCTGCTGCCAGCGCCTCGGCGCTGATCTCGCGGTAACGCACATTGGCTGTCTGGGCCTCCAGGGCATGCAGCTGTGCCACTTTCAAAGCCTTGCTGGACAGGTCGATGCCCAGCGCCTGCGCGCCCTTGCGCGCCAGCGAGTCGGTGAGGATGCCGCCGCCACAACCCACGTCCAGCGTCTGGCGGCCGGTAACCGGGGCGATGCCATGGATCCATTCCAGGCGCAAGGGGTTGATCTGGTGCAGCGGGCGGAACTCGCTTTCAGGGTCCCACCAGCGATGGGCCAGGTCCGAGAATTTTGCGAGTTCAGCCGGGTCGGCGTTGACGTGTGTGTTCATATGCAGATTATCGCGGACAGAAAAAAGCCCGCCGAAGCGGGCTTTCTGATCAGGCTAAGCCGATGATCTTAGTTGGCGCGGCTGCCCACCACTTCAACTTCCACGCGGCGGTTCTTGCTACGGCCTTCAGCGGTCTTGTTGTCAGCAACAGGAGCCTTCTTGCCCTTGCCTTCGGTGTACACGCGGTTCTTTTCGATACCCTGGGAAACCAGGTAAGCCTTCACGGCTTCAGAACGTGCAACCGACAGCTTCTGGTTGTAATCGTCGCCACCCACGGAGTCGGTATGGCCCACGGCGATGATCACTTCCAGGCTGATGCCCTTGACCTTGGCAACCAGGTCATCCAGCTTGGCCTTGCCTTCGGGCTTCAGAACAGCCTTGTCAAAATCAAAGAATGCATCAGCAGCGTAGGTCACCTTGGAGGGTGCTGCTGCCACGGGGGCAGGAGCGGGAGCCGGTGCAGGAGCAGGTGCCGGGGCGGCTGCGGGCGCTTCCACCGGGGCGGGAGCGGGAGCGGGAGCGGGTGCGGGTGCGGGCGCGGGTGCAGGAGCGGCAACCGGGGCAATGGCACCGTCGCAACCGGCAGCGGCCGTTGCGGGGGTCCAGCTGGCATCACGCCAGCATTCGCCGGAAGCGTTCTTCCAGACATCACCAGCGGCGCTTCTCCAGTTGTGGATTTCCTGGGCGCCAGCCACAGAAGCGAGCGCTGCGGTTGCGATGACGATTGCTACTTTATTGATTAATTTCATGGCTTTCCTTTGTGCGGAGCAAACTGCAGCGGCGCTGCGATAAAAAAGACGAAAAACGCTGAAACAATTGAACACTGCTTCAAACGCTGGCGCCTATTGTGCCACATCCAAATTGCCTTATGCCACCTGCGGGATGCCGTTCTGGTAACTGAGTTACCAAGTGCAATGGCCAGCGCCCGTTCGCCCAAATTTTGGGGACAGGGCAGGACCGTACAATGCAAGGTTGTCCCTGACATCGCTTTGAACCGCCATGACCCAGTTCGCCAAAGAAACCCTGCCCATCAGCCTAGAAGAGGAAATGCGGCGCAGTTACCTGGATTACGCCATGAGCGTGATCGTGGGGCGGGCCCTGCCAGACGCGCGCGACGGCCTCAAGCCGGTGCACCGGCGTGTGCTGTTTGCCATGCACGAGCTCAACAACGACTGGAACCGGGCTTACAAGAAGTCCGCCCGTATTGTGGGCGATGTGATTGGTAAGTACCACCCGCACGGCGACCAGTCGGTCTACGACACCATCGTGCGCATGGCGCAAGACTTCTCCATGCGCCACATGCTGGTGGACGGACAGGGCAACTTCGGTTCGGTCGACGGCGACAACGCCGCGGCCATGCGTTACACCGAAATCCGCCTGGCCAAGATCGCGCATGAGTTGCTGGCCGACCTGGACAAGGAAACCGTGGACTTCGGCCCCAACTACGACGGCTCGGAAAAAGAGCCGCTGGTGCTGCCCACCCGCATCCCCAATCTGCTGGTCAACGGCTCGGGCGGCATTGCCGTGGGCATGGCCACCAATATTCCTCCGCACAACCTCAACGAGGTGGTGGACGCCTGCCTGCACCTGCTGCGCAACCCCGAGGCCAGCATCGACGACCTGATGGACATCATCCCGGCGCCCGACTTTCCGACCGCCGGCATCATCTATGGCATCAACGGTGTGAAGGAAGGCTATCGCACGGGCCGCGGCCGTGTGGTGATGCGCGCCAAATGCCACTTCGAGGACATAGACCGCGGCCAGCGCCAGGCCATCATCGTGGACGAGCTGCCCTACCAGGTCAACAAGAAGACCCTGCAGGAACGCATGGCCGAGCTGGTGCACGAGAAGAAGATCGAAGGCATCAGCCATATCCAGGACGAGTCCGACAAATCGGGCATGCGCCTGGTGATCGAGCTCAAGCGCGGTGAAGTGCCCGAGGTGGTGCTCAACAACCTGTACAAGCAGACCCAGTTGCAGGACACCTTTGGCATCAACATGGTGGCCCTGGTCAACGGCCAGCCCAAGCTGTGCAACCTGAAAGACCTGATCGAGGTCTTCCTCAACCACCGTCGCGAGGTGGTGACACGGCGCACCATCTTCAACCTGCGCAAGGCGCGCGAGCGCGGCCATGTGCTCGAAGGCCTGGCCGTGGCCCTGGCCAACATCGACGAGTTCATCCGCATCATCCGCGAATCACCCACACCGCCGGTGGCCAAGGTCGAGCTGATGAACCGCCCCTGGGACAGCCAGCTGGTGCGCGAAATGCTTACCCGCGTGCGCGCCGATGGCGGCATCGTCAATGCCGACGACTACCGACCCGATGGCCTGGACAAGGCCTACGGCATGGGTGGCGACGGCCTGTACCGCCTCTCGGATACGCAGGCCCAGGAAATCCTGCAGATGCGCCTGCAGCGCCTGACCGGCCTGGAGCAAGACAAGATCGTGGCCGAATACAAAGAGGTCATGGCGGAGATCGAAGACCTGCTGGACATCCTGGCCAAGCCTGAGCGCGTCTCCACCATCATCGGCGATGAGCTGGGCCATGTGAAGCATGAGTTCGGCCAGACCAAGCTGGGCGCCCGCCGCAGCCTGGTGGAGCACTCCTCGTTTGACCTGTCCACCGAAGACCTGATCACGCCCACCGACATGGTGGTCACCATGAGCCACAGCGGCTACATCAAGAGCCAGCCCCTGGGCGAGTACCGCGCGCAGAAGCGCGGCGGGCGCGGCAAGCAGGCCACGGCCACCAAGGAAGACGACTGGGTCGACCAGCTCTTTGTGGCCAACACCCACGACTACATCCTGTGCTTCTCCAACCGCGGCCGCCTGTACTGGCTCAAGGTCTGGGAAGTGCCGCAGGGTTCGCGCGGCTCGCGCGGGCGCCCCATCGTCAACATGTTCCCCTTGCAGGAGGGTGAAAAGATCACCGTCGTGCTGCCGCTCACCGGCGAGAAGCGCAGCTTCCCGGCCGACCAGTACGTCTTCATGGCTACCAGCATGGGCACGGTGAAGAAGACCGCGCTGGACGAGTTCTCCAACCCGCGCAAGGCCGGCATCATCGCGGTGGACCTGGACGAGGGCGACTACCTGATCGGCGCAGCCCTCACCGACGGCGCACACGACGTGATGCTGTTCAGCGACGGCGGCAAGGCCGTGCGCTTCGATGAGAACGATGTGCGCCCCATGGGCCGCAATGCGCGCGGCGTGCGCGGCATGATGCTGGATGACGGACAGAGCGTCATCGCCATGCTGGTGGCCGAAGACGAGCAGCAAAGCGTGCTCACCGCTACTGAAAACGGCTACGGCAAGCGCACCAGCATCACCGAATACACGCGCCACGGTCGTGGCACCAAGGGCATGATTGCCATCCAGCAGTCCGAGCGCAATGGCAAGGTGGTGGCAGCCACCCTGGTCCATGTGGACGACGAGATCATGCTGATTACCGACAAGGGTGTGCTGGTGCGCACCCGGGTCTCGGAGATCCGTGAACTGGGCCGCGCCACCCAGGGCGTCACACTGATCGGCCTGGACGAAGGCTCCAAGCTCAGCGGACTGCAGCGTATTGTGGAGAACGATGCCCAGAGCAGCGACGATGGCGCCGGCGAGGCGACCCCAGGGGACGATGCCGCCTGATGCAAAGCAGCACTTGATGAGTCGCCCCTACAACTTCTCGGCCGGACCAGCGGCCATGCCGCAAGAAGTGTTGCAGCAAGCCGCCGACGAAATGCTGGACTGGCCCGATGCCGATGGCAAACGCTCTGGCATGGGCGTGATGGAAATGAGCCACCGTGGCCGGGAATTCCAGTCCATCTACGCCCGGGCCCACGACGATCTGCGGGAGCTTCTGGCCGTGCCCGCGCACTTCCACATCCTGTTCATGCAGGGCGGCGGCCTGGCCGAAAACGCCATTGTTCCGCTCAACCTCGGTGCACTCAAGAAAGACGCCAGCGGCCAAGGCAGCGCCGACTTTGTGGTGACCGGCAGCTGGAGCGAGAAGTCGCACCAGGAAGCGGCAAAATATTGCAGCAGCCACCTCGCGGCCACGGGCAAGGCGCAGGGCTTCACCCACATTCCCGAGGCAGCCAGCTGGGACCTGCGTGAGGGCGCCAGCTATGTGCACCTTTGCTCCAACGAGACCATCAACGGCATCGAGTTCCATACCCTGCCCGACCTGAAGGCCCTGGGCTCCAAGGCCGAGCTGGTGATCGATTTTTCCTCACATGTGGCCTCACGCGGTGTGGACTGGAGCCGGGTGGGCCTGGCCTTTGGCGGTGCCCAGAAGAACCTGGGGCCTGCCGGCCTGACCCTGGTGGTGGTGCGCGAAGACCTCTTGGGCCACGCCCTGGCCATCTGCCCAAGCGCCTTCAACTACCAGACCGTGGCCAAGAACCAGTCGATGTACAACACGCCACCCACCTATGCCATCTACATGGCGGGCCTGGTGTTCCAGTGGCTCAAGCGCCAGGGTGGCATTGCGGCCATGGAAGCCGCCAACATCGCCAAGGCTGAGCTGCTGTACCGGACGATTGATGCATCGTCGCTGTATTTCAACCCAGTGCAGAAAGACTGCCGCTCGCGCATGAATGTGCCCTTCTTCCTGCGCAACGAGGCGCTGAACGAGGCCTTCCTGGCGGGTGCCAAGGAAGCCGGCCTGCTGCAACTCAAGGGCCACAAATCGGTAGGCGGCATGCGTGCCAGCATCTACAACGCCCTGCCACTGCAAGGTGTGCAGGCCCTGTGCAGCTATATGCAAGACTTTGAACGGAGCCACGGATAAGGCCATGACCAGAACGCTTGCCGAATTGCGCACCCTGATCGACGCGGTGGACCAGGAACTGCTGGCCACTTTGAACCGGCGCGCTGCCCTGGCCAACGAGGTGGGCGAACTCAAGCGCCACGATGGCTCACCGGTGTTCCGGCCCGAGCGCGAGGCGCA
>Ga0228700_1001034_pt1 | contig 20258 bp, 35 predicted proteins | sample McNCre317_Aug_MG_FD_178019 | JGI IMG/M metagenome (GOLD analysis project Ga0228700, IMG submission 178019) | Freshwater microbial communities from McNutts Creek, Athens, Georgia, United States - 3-17_Aug_MG | ecosystem: Environmental > Aquatic > Freshwater > Creek | place: USA: Georgia...
TGGTGCTCCGCGCCGCGGCCCTGAAGCGCGAGCACGAAGCCAAGATCGCCGAGATCAAAAAGACCTCCGATCCCGCCCTTGCCATCACCGCGTCCGCCGAGGCCATGCGGATCGAGGATGACCTTGCCCGCATCACCGAAGCCCTGCATAAGACCGGCACCGAGTCCGGCCGCTCGCTCGCGGCCCGCAAACTCACGCTCGACCGCGATATGTCGCTGGTGGCGGTGAAGGCCCGCGCCAAGGCCGCCAAGGGTGCCGCGCTCTCTGAGCCTGAGTCGGCCAAGTTTGCCGAACTGGCGAAGAAGTTTGCCGAGGCTGAGAAGCGAATCGCCGAACTGGAAGCCCAGCGGCAGGACAAGAGCGTGGACCGCGCCATTCGGCAGTCGGGCCGGCGGATTGCCCAGCATCTCAGCGCCGAGGAACGCGCGGCCAAGATCGCCGACCTTGCCAGCAGGGCCAAGGCGATGCTCAGCCGCGGCGGCCAGTACGGGCGCAGCCTGGACATGCCCGGCGAGAATCCTGGCGAAGAACCGAGCAAGAAGCCAGAGCCGCCCGAGCAGGACTTCAACAAGACCATCGCGGAACTGGCGATGCACGTTGCCTCTCAGCCCGGCTTCGACACGCTCGACAAGGTGGTGGCCGAACTTCAAAAGATCGTCAGCCAGGACATCACCCGGCAGACGGTCTCCGATGCGATCTATGCCGCGTCGAATCATCGCGCCAAGGTCATCGACGAGACGACCAAAAACATCCAGAACATCCGCCGCGAGGCCAAGGCCGACAAGTCGCTGCGTGACGCGATCGACGCGCTCAGTGCGCACCTCAAAGTCGGCACCATGCCCGAGCCGAAGGCCACGAGCGCGACAGAGCCGACCGAGATCATCGCGGAGTTGCACGCGATCCTTGATGCGCTGCGGAAGCAGATCAGCCAGTCCGAACCCGCACAGAAGAAGCGGCTGGAAGCCTCGTACAACCGGCTGGCTCAGCAGGCCCAGGAACTCGCCGAGGGTCGGTACGTGCCCGCGGCAGCCAAGCCCGAGCGAACCGCCGCGAGCAAGACGCTGGAACGGCTGGCCTACGAGCGCGACGAACTGCGGCGCCGGGTGCGGCAGGCGATCAACGACCTCAAACCCAAGACCCCGCTCCAGCGCGTGGGCGGCGCCGTGGGCGAGCCGATCAACCTGCTCCGCGCGGTGATGACCAGTGCGGACTTCTCGGCGGTGCTGCGGCAGGGCGGGTTTGTCGCCGTCGGGCACCCCATTCGTGCCGCCAAGGCGATCCCCGACATGCTGAGGGCGGCATGGTCCGAGGTCGAGGACCATCGCATCTTCATGGAAACGCTCAATCGGCCAGGTGCGGCACTTGGGGCGCGTGCCGGTCTGTATCTGGCCGACAAGCACGGCCCTCTCAACGCCAAGGAAGAGGCGTTCATGTCGAAACTGGCCGGGAAGTTGCCGCTGGTGGCCGGCTCGGAGCGGGCGTACCACACGTTCCTGAACCGCATCCGCGCTGACGCTTTCGACCAGATGATCGACGGCCTCTGCCGAGACCGCACGCCCACTATGGCCGAGGCCAAGGCGATTGCCAACTACGTGAACGCGGCGACGGGGCGCGGCGTGCTGCCCGGCTCACTGGAACGAGCCGGCACCGCGCTCAACACCGTGTTCTTCGCGCCGCGGTACTTCGCCAGTCGCGTTCAACTGCTGACCGGGCAGCCGATGTACGGAGGGACCGCCGCGACTCGATCGCTGATTGCCAAGGATTACGCGAGGTTCCTGGCCGGGCTTGGCGTGCTGCTCGCGCTGGGTATTCTGGCCGGCGGAACGCTTGGCACCGATCCACGAGCGAGCAACTTCCTGAAACTGAGGTTTGGAAACACCTACGTCGATCCGATGATGGGCATGTCGCAGAGCATCGTGCTCACGACGAGGCTTGCCACAGGCGAGACGAAGGGCATGACCGGAAAGGTCACGCCGCTGCGCGGACCCTGGCATCGGTACGGCGAGCAAGACTCGGCGGGGCTGCTCTCAAACTTCATCCGGTCCAAACTGGCTCCCGTCCCCGCATCGGCCGTGAATCTGCTTCAGGGCAAGGATGCCGCGGGTCAGCCCACGGACCTGATGACCGAGGCGCGGCGCGTTGCCGTTCCTCTCTCGGTGATGGACGTGTATCAGGCGATGAAGTCTGAGGGCGTTCCAGAGGGTTCGGCGCTGGGATTGCTTGGCATCATGGGGATGGGATTGCAGACCATCGACCCAAAGAAGGCTCCCCCGCCGATCCCGCCCTACGCGCCCAGGCCCTCCGAGGAACCCGCGCTCGCCGCGCCGAACGCTGGCGGGTAGTGTTGGGCATGGCGACCTTTTTTGCGTTCTCGAAGTTGTGGGAAGGCCCGCGCCCGTGCGTCATCACCAGCGTCAACGACGACACCAGCGTAAACGCGGTTGTGACGCTCTGCCCGGTGCGCGACGAGTCCCTGGTGAATCTGACCTCGCCCCAGCAGCCGCGGTGGCATTGCGACCTTCGCGGGGTGCCGCTCATGGCAAAAACCGACAACGCGGACGCGCCGGCTCTGCGGGTTGAGCATTGGCACGATCCGGTGTTGATCGCGCTGTCAAACTCTGGTGTCGCGCTGGCGCAGAAGGAATTTGAGGTAGTGCAGTTCCAGCACCGCCAGGGCTAGCCCCTGACCGCCTCCCACGCGAGGCACGCGAGTCGGATCAGGTCGTGGGCGGGGTTGCCGCTATCTGTGAGAGTGACAGGAAATCCGTCGGATTCGAGGACCATCTTCCAGTGGTCGTTCATGCGCCAAGCGCTCCACTCCCATCGGTGCATGGTTCGGCAGTAGTATCGCTCGAATCGGCACCCCTCCGGCATCGCCGCATGCGCCGCGTCCATGCTGAGGGCGATGGGGTGGGTATCTTCGCCTTGCTTGGTGACGATGATCGTGCGTCCGGAAGCCGGACACCCGTTGTACCTCTCGTTGATCCAGCAAGTTCTTTGGAGATTACCGTCGTCTGCGATCAGCCTCCACCCCAAGCACTCCGCGAGGTGGTCGCGGCACGCTCCGGTCGAGCAGGTTCGGAAGTCGGTGGGCATCACATACCCACCTTTCCGACGAACTTCATCGCCGCCCTGATGGCCTCGGCGTGGTCGCGTTGGCGTGCGTGAGTCAGGTCGTCGTGGATGATGTCGAGCAGGCCCTGCACGACGGTTGCCGCCTCGGCGCGGAAAGCGGTTATGGCACAGTCGTGGTCATGCCTGTTGACCCAGTATGGATACATCTGTGCCGAGCGATACGACACTTCGTCAGTGGTCCACACCTTCACGCTCAGATCGATGCCCGCAACGTCGGCAGGGGTTGTCGTGCTGCCGGTGCCACCCGACAAACTGATCGCCCTTGGTGTGCCCGCTCCACCAGCAGCGGAGCCGTCGCCAGCAGAGGGAGATGCGGGCGTACACGTATGCTTTGTAGCGGGACCAGAGTTCTGGGACGAGAAAGAAGGATGCGATGATGAGGGGGGCGCAGCCTGTGATGATGATGATGGCGATGATTCTGTGGGTGTCGGGCATGGTGTTCCTTGTGAGGGGGCGGAGAGGAGCATGATGGCTTGGCTGTGTGTGATTGCTCCGTGGTACGGTCCAACCGTGTACGGAATATCCCCATCAACGTGTGTCCAACTTCGCAACACACGCATCGGCCTCCCCTGTTCATCGCACAGCGGCGAGGCGATGGCCTTCATCCGCCTGTACTCCTCGTTCCAGTGGTCGGCGGCATCACGGGCATCGGCGAGTTGCTGTTTGAGGGCGGCGATCTCCGCGTTACGTTCGGCGCAGGCCGACGCGACCTCTTGGCGGGCGAAGTCGGCGATGAGAATGTGCGGCTGTACGGGGTTCATGGGATTGTGGCATTCTGCGTACACAACCTTCGCCCTCTCCTCCATCCCGTCATCGGCGGCGGGCTGGGCGGGCTTCATGGGCGACACCTTCGCTTCGAGTTCGTCGAGGCGCTGGATGATTTTGGCTACTGCGTCGTTCGTCATGGTGTTCTCCTGCGGGTCGGACTTGGAGCCGGGTGTGGGGTGCGTGTTGCTCACTTGATCCCTTTCTCGTGCATGACGCACGCGACTCGGAGGCGGAAGCGAGCGAGGAGTTCGGTGCTGGCTTCGGAACGGACTCGCTCGGCTGTCTGTTTGGTGACGGCTTCGCAGACATACCGTTCGCGGAATGGCTTGTCTGCCGTCGCGAACTCGGTGGTTCCTGAGTAGTTGACCCAGAACCACCACCCCTCCGGCAACTTCGCCGCCTCGTCGAGCGTGGCGGGGATGGGGTGCGTAGCGGTGCCGGGGTCGCCTTCGGACTGCTCCCACCAGTGATTGCCGACAGCAGATCGGAACGTCCACCCGGCTTCTTTCGCCAGCCAGTCGCGGCATTCGTCGAGGTTCATGGTGTTGGGGTTCATGGGTTGGCCTTTCGCTTTCAGTATCGCGGCACTTCAAGGATAAGATACACTCTGCGGGCAATGGTCTTTGCGCGACGGGAGGCGTTGCGATAGTAACGGTCACAATACAGCCGCCTCATGTACCCGCGCCTGCGATGCGAGTCTTTGAGTTCGTAGAGATGGCAAGTCGTCTTGATCTTGAACAACACTGTCACAGGCATCACCTCGTAGCGAATGTCGTTAACGAACGAGAGTTGATCTGCGTTCACTGTTTCACTCCTGCGACCGCGTAGGCGGCGGCGATGAGGGCGAGAAGGGACGTATCGGTGCAGAACGATGGGGCGATGCGGTCGCGGAGCGCTTCCGGTGTGCCCGGTGGTGATTCGAGTTGCACGAACTGGTTTCCGCCCGGCGTACCCCACTCCTTGATGAGGTAATCGAGCGACTTGACGTGTTCGCGGATCGCGTCGCGGGCGAGGGCGGCGGCGTGTTCATCTAGGAGTCGGTATGCGTGTTCATTGACGTTGGGGTTGCTGCTCCAGAACTGCTTGCCGGTCACGGTGTTCATCACAGTGATGTGCGGCGATTTGCACTCCGGCACCTTGTCCAAGAGGGCGATGAGGGCTTCGCGTTCGGTGGGGGTCACTTGTGTTTCCTCCGCTTGGGGGTGAGGTTCACCGGCTTCGGTTGCTTCTTCACTCCCCACCTCCCTTCGCGCGGGCGGATTCGGCAAGTTCGCGGGTGGAGTAGCAGTCACGAACGTCGTAACTCTCATAGGTTGAGAATCCAGTGTCGCTCTCGAAATACGAGTAGTGGGCCATGTACTCGCAGTCTTCTGGCAACGGAAACTCTGGATCGGGTTTGGTGTCGGGATGGAGTGGCATTATTTCAAGGTGAAACGACCAGTCCTGTTGCGGGTGGAACAACTCAACTCCAGGCATGGCGATCACGCCGTCCTTAGTCACCGGCAGCGTCCCCAGCACCTTCCGCACCGCGCCGGTGTCGTCGATCACGCACCCCGGCGGTGCCTTCGGTGTGTTGAGAAGCGAAAGTAACCGATCCACTCCGCCTTCGGACTCGTTGCGAGATGCACCCGTATGCAGACGTACGATGAATCGGCCATCTGCATCCTGAATGCCTGTTGCGTATCCGTATTCGTCTCTGTACGCGGAGAACGGTCCCGGCGGTGCCTTCGTGGACTCGCGGGGCACGAGTTCAATCACGCCCTGCGTGCGAGTGTCCGCGTCGTCGTCGCTGTCGCGGCAGTGTTCGTCGAACACTTCGGCCTCGGCGCGATAGTGGAATACGCGATAGTCGCACTCGTCGCTCGGTGGGCACGAGACGGCGTAGGCCATTGGTTCATCGTGTCGGTCGTTCATGGTGTTTCTCCGGGGCACTGGGCGAGGGCCTTTTCAAGTTCAGCCATTGCGTCTGATGGCCTTGGGTTGCAGAGGTTTGCGTACTTCGCCGCCGCGTCCCTCACCGCCAGCAGTTTGGCGTTCTCGGACCGCAGCGCCCGCAGTTCGGCGAGGAGGGCGGGGGCTGATCGTTGCAGTGCGGCGATAAACTCTCCGTCGCATTCGTTCACGGTTGACGCGGGTTCATTGGATTGCGGATTCCCAATCACCCACCCGGTTTCGCCGACGATGCACCAATATCCCCTCGGCCAGCCCTTTGGACATGGTTGGAACGTCCACTCGCCCGGTGTCGCCTCCGCCATCAACCTCTCCAACTCCTCGATGTCAACGGGCTTCATGGGAGGCTCCTTGCGTTGGTGGTGTCGGTGGCGAACTTGGCTGGCATCACGCACACGCTTGATACCGTCTCTCGCTCGCGGATGTATCGCAAAGCCGTCTGGTGTCGAGACTCACCAACCGCGTGATAGCACGACTGGACGGACATGATGAGTTCCATGTACGCGGATTCCAGCGTCGCGTGCTTGGCCTCAAGTTCGGCAATGCGTTCATTCTTCACGTCGATAGACTTCGCTCGATCTCCGAGGTCTGGTCGGTCCCTCAGTTCTCGGCAGCGGTTTCGCAGATTTTCGGCGTTGGCTTTCCAGTGCCGCACCAACCCTTCAAGTTCTTTTTTCTGGCGATCCATCGCTTCGATGAGAGACTTGTTTTCGACATTGGCCGATCGGACACGCTCTGGTAACAGACCAAGATCGTGCCGAAGTTCTGCGATCGCGTCATTCGCTCCTTGGAGCATGTCACGCTGAGTCTGGTTCTCGGCGGTGAGTGCGTCGATGGTGGCGGCAGCCTGAACCGCCCATTCGTTGAGACGAGCAACGTCGTCTGCGTCGTAGTTGTTGAGATTGAGTTCCGGGCACGCCGTCATCGGTTGGGGTGTGGTCATGGGTTCTCCTTCTTCATCAGACCGAGTTCGATGGCGACGTTCCGCATGTTCTCGATGGCTGATTCGATGTGTTCAAGGTGGTAGGACGTTGATGACAGAGTGTTCATCGCCTTGCAGCAGTTACGGGCGTGGTCAAGGGAGATGATGTCGCCCGCCTTGCTCTTGTCGTAGGAATATCCGGTGGAGAGCAGTTCGAGGTCGGCATCTGTCACTTCGACGATCATGGTGGGGTGGTATGGGTCGCGGGATTTGTCGATGGAAAGTATCTTCATGTGTTCTCCTGAATGGCCGATGCCCCCTCTCGGAAGCACCGGCAGTAATGGGACCGGCGGGAGTCACTTGAAGTTCGCGTAGTCGGCGACCGCCGCCGCTACGTTGAGGGCCAGCCGAAGCCGCTCTCCAGTCATCGAGTCCATCGCATCGGAGGCGAGTTTTTTCGCGGCCTCCATGAGCGTGAGGTCTGAGTCGCCGATGGTCACTGTTAAATGTCCATTGCCGATTGCTTTCACGATCTGTTCCATGCTTCACTCACTTTCTGCGGCTGGGCCGCGTTGAAATGCCCCGCCGCCACTCACGCGGCGTTCAACGGGGCGGGTGGTCCCGCGTAGTCCCCAAGAAACGCGCGGTACCGTCAGTCATCAAGAAACGATCGCTGCGTTCTTCCCAAACCACGCCCGCTTCGCACCGTCTTTCAGATGCACCACGTCCGAGTATGGGTCGCTGTCCTCGCTGATGCCCTTCTCGAAACGGTCGTACAAAGACCCCTTGTTCAGCACGTCGCATCGCCAAACACCATCTTCGGCGTACCACCACGCGAGGACTGTACCGTCGTTGAACGCGATCAATGCCTTCTCTTCGTGAGACGATCCGTAAAACCCCACCTCTCCGCGCACGTCGCCCTCAAATTCGATCAGGTCATCGCTCGCACCGTAAATCTTTGTCGCCATGCCATTCTCCTTTGTCAGTCGTCCACGCCCGCAACGCGGCAGGCTTCGAGTGCCCTGAATGCTCGCTCCTTCTTCGCCTGGTGGTACTTGCGGCTCTCGTCGCTGTCGAGCAGTGCCAGCGTCGCCGCCATCAGTTCCTTCACCGCCTCGCGCTTCCGGTCGTCTGGGGTCATTGGTTGCTCCTCATTCGCTGTGGCTCATCGGGTCTGCCGGGTGAGACTGGCACCACGGGCAATCGCAATCGGGATCATCGTGCCAAACAATGCTCGCTGACTCGCTCTGGCCGTCGATGTCCTCGCCTGTGCAGTGGACCGATCCCGGATGTCCGCACTCGGAACACCTCGCCGCGTCGCCGTCGAACGCCTGTCCATCCGATTGGCATGATGTGAACACGTCGGCCACGTCATTACCGCACGTCGGGCAATCGGCGTACTCCCACTTGATCCACCGCTTGTTTTTCGCCCCAGCCTCCAATGTCAGTTTGGCATTGTGGCACTGGGCGCACAAACGATCGTCGTCCTCTTCGTGACACACACCGCATCCCGGACAGTGATTACCCATACCGATCTCCTTCACTTGAACCACCCGCACACGCCCCACGCCAGCGTCAGCCCGCACAGCAGGCCGAGGACGAAGCCCCACGCGGCGGGCACCATCGGACGCAGGTAGTCGATGAGGGTCGTTCTCATGGCTTTATCTCCGTGACCGCTATCCTCGCGCCGGGCGTGTCCCCGTACTCTTTGCGGATCAAGTGTTCTGCGACCTGCGAATCGTCTGCCCACACAATCCCGGTCATCGCGTCCTCGGTGGACCGCATGAGTTTCAGCGCGTCAGGACGTTTCGTGTGGTGCTTGTCGGCGTTGGGCCTGAGCGTTCCATCCTTGCGGTAATGGCCTTTCGGACGCGGCATCACGAACGTGGTGATGACCGAGAGCGGTTCCCTGCTCGGAGCCTTGCCATCCATCGCCTTGTGTGCGTACTCACCGACCATCGACCGCCACGGCTTGTTGTTCTTGGCCGCGTCGATGAGGATGCCATTGCCGACGTGCCGCTTTGAGCCGCCTGGTGCTGGGATGCCTGGTACGAAGAATGCGATCACGTCTTTTCCTTTCGCTACGTCAGCCATGAGCCTACAAGCGGGTCCGGTATCGTCAACCTCGGCACCCAAATAACGACACCGATTAGGGTTGTTTACCTAGATTGTCGGCTGCAATCTCCCGGTCGCACTGGTCGCAGAGCAACCGCACGCGGTACCGCTCGATCGACTTGCCGCAACGGTCGCACTTGGCGCGGCGGGGCCAATACTCGCCCGCCTTCGGGCCACGCTCGCCGCCGATACTGGCGAGCCACGCGGCTGATTCGGTGTGGAGGTCGATCATGCGGCACCTCCCGGCTTCTCGCACCGCTCGAAGGTGTAGACCCACACGTACGGGTTGCTGGCCCACGAGTCATCGCCGTTGATGGAGTTCCACAGCCGCATGTATTCGTGCTGATGGGGCCGTAGTTCTCGCCGGGTTGATGGATCGAAGTAACTGAAAGAAGCACGGTTCTCGCACCCCTCCGCGATCGCGTCCGCCTCGCTGATCTCCTGCACCCGATCCACCCGCACGTCCTTCACGCGGAGCCAGATGCGGCAGGCCGCGTAGGGCATGTGGATCGATGGCTTCCAGCCATTGAAGTCCGCTTCGTTGCACTCGCCGTCTGCCGCGTAGTAGTACCATGTTTCTCGTGCATTCCGTTCGTTTATGTGCGGCAATCCACACCACGTCTCCCGCACCCACAGCACGTCGCCAGGCTGGATGCGAGGAAGCCACTTGCCACCCAAGCACCGCTCGCCGCCACCGGACTGATAATCGAACCAGTATCCCTCGCCATCACGCACGACCTGATTGGCGTCGGCGTGAGGCTGCGGCTTCATAATCCGCCGTGTCTGCGTCTTGCGCCCGTCGAGGATCGCCTGCACCATCGGAGTCGAGAACAGCATCGGAACCAGTTTCGTTTTCAATCCGCACCTCCAGCCCCCGGCCTGTGCGGCATCGCGTCGTCTTCAAGGTCCACCGCCTCTTCCGGCTCGTTCGCACGCTCCCACTGATTCCATTGCGAGATTGGCACCCGCTCAGACAGGATCGCACCGGCGACTCGGAACTCGACCTTCAGCGATCGGGCATTTTGATCCCAGACCGTGCCCATCGGTACCAGCGTCCGCCCTTCGTGCTTGATCGTTTTCATCCTTGCTCCTTTGCCTTCCAAACCCGCCTCGGGTTCGCGTGACTCTTCGGCTGCCTGCCAGTGCGGAACACATCGGTAGGCACAATCAGACCGGACTTCTTCGCCGCCGTCATCGCGGCACCCATCGCACGGCCCTCGGCTGGAGGGTCAATGCTCAGCATCGCCAATGCGTCCTGCACGTCGTCAACCGTGAAGCCGTCCGGGTTCTTGCTCGCCGCGTGCTGGATCGCACGACGGGCAGCGGCCCACCACTCGTCAGATACTCGCGAGGTCGATCGCTCGATCCCGTCGTCACGCGCGGCGGAGGCAACGGCGGATGCGATTTGCTTGAACGTCGGGTTGCGGGCCTGGTTGGTGAATAGCGGGGAGTCGGGGTATGGGTGGCGTTCAATCACACTGCACCTCCTGCCATCTCGCGGTTCGCGAATGAGAGCGCGTACCGGAACATCCGGCTCGTTCTCGCGTCCGCAAGTTGAAGCGGGCCAGCATCGCGGCCCCGCGCCGCGTTCGACACGAACGCCGTGTACGCGAGCGGGTGATGCCGCTTCGTCCACTCAACCATCGCATCCACGTCCGATTGGTCCAGCGTCTCGACCCACGCGAGCAACCGCCGATCGTCCTCGGCAATCTCCGCTTCGTGGTCCGCACGCTCAGCGGCGATCCTCGCCCGCTCTTCGGCCCGCTTGCTGTACTGGTCGGTCGGTGTATTCGCGTACGCCACGGCCTTCATCCGTTCGATTATGTGGGCTGGGGTGATGTATCCCTTGTGCGTGCATACAACCTCGCTCAGTGCCGCCCTCGCCTGATATGCGTTCATGTTCAGACGCTCCAGCGTCGGGCGCATCGCCAGCCGTTGGGGTTCCTTGATCTGGCTGGGCCAAAGACTCTCGATGTATGCGAACACGTCTGATATGTCGCCAAGCGTCATACGGACCCATTCCTTTCTGCGTCGTGTTTCAGCATTTCGGCCATGATTCGCTCACGGCGTTCCTCGTGCGTTTCTCCCGGTGGTTTGGCGAATCCCGTGCGGTTGGATGGCTTGCTTCCGCCCTGGTCCTGCGCCCTTGTGAGCCAGCCCGTGAGGTATTTGCGGTAGTTGGATTTCCTACCGCCCGCGTTGGCCTTGCACCACTCGGCGGCCTTACGGATTTCTCCGTCGAGGTCTACGGCCGGGAACGTGTCGGCCCACTTGGCTCGGTCGTAGTCGGTGATACCGACAAACTCGCGAGCGTTGGGGTCGAAACGAATCCCCCATCGTGGTAAACCCCAAAGCCCGTCAGGTGGACCTGCGGCCGGGTTCGCTGGCTTTGCAGCGGACACGGCAGGATGCGCAGCATCCGTGTTTTGGGTTTTTGGTTTTGGATCGAGAACGTGAGCGTGAACGGGAACGGGAACGGGAACGGGAGGGTCGAGTGATGGTCGAGCAGTGCTTGAGCGTTGCTTGAGCAGTGCTTGAGCAGTGCTACCTCCCTTTGAGGCTGATGCACGTTTCTGAGCCAGATAGGCCGCCGATTCCTCATAACGCACGATCAGCCACGTTTGCAGCCGCCCCCCCACCTCACGTCCGAGCAGCGGGATTATCCGCCCGCGCATAGCCCCCCATTCGGTGCTGCCAGTGTTCGCCAAGAGGGCGAGCATGGAATCATCGATGGGAAGCGTGCAAGGCGGAGTCTCGCTCCACGACATGACCGAGAGGGCGAACCAGCAGCCGAGTTCTGTGCGGTTGAGGATCGACATGGGCTTTGCCCAATCCTCTGGAAAGAACGTGATGCCAAGGGGGCGCTTGCTCATCCGCGAACACCCCGACAAACACGAACAACCCCGCGCCGAACGATTGCCGTCCGATGCAGTGAAGCATTGGAATCGCCGGGCGCGGGGCTGGATGTGTTGGTATGGAGATTCATCGGACGGCACAAAACGATAGCCGCAAAACGCGGCGAGTCAATGGTCAAACAGTCAGTGTCTGGATCGCCACGAGCGAACGAACCTTCACGGCGCGTCTATACCGGCGGCGTTCACGATCAGCCACGGCGCACGCTTCGGCAAACGTGCCCGCCACGAACGTGTCGGAATCAAAGACTGGTCCGCCAGCCTCGCCTCGGCCACGTTCAACATATTCGACTTTCCAGACATTCTTGATTGGTGCCTTCGCCATGCTCACTCACTTTCTGCGGACGAACCGCGTTGGTTTCAGGGTGCCGGTCATTGACGTACCCGGCATGAGGGGCGCGGACCATCTCGGCCCCTACGCCCACGCTCAGCACCTTGCGGCGGACGGCGTGGAGTGTCCTTCTTCCAAACCCTTCTCAACCTTCGCCACGGCCACGCCGTAGCGTTCGAGATTCGCCCTCACGTGCTGCACTCCCTCGAACACCGTGCTGTGCCGCTTGCCGATCGCAGCACCGATCTGCGGGAACGACGCGGTAGTACGACGACGGGCCACGAACGCGAACACCCGCCTGCAATCGACGATCTCGCGGTGTCGGCTCTTGCTCTGAGCCTCGGCCAGCCTGACCCCATACGCGGCGAGGCTGATCCTCAGCACGTCGGCGAGTTTTGAGTAGGGGCGCGGGTAGGTGGTCATTCCTCAGCCTCTGCCTCGGATTCGTCGTGCTGAAAAAGTTCTGCCTCGGTCTCGGCATCTGGCTTGTCGGCAAGGGCGAGATTCTTCACGGCCTGCCGGTAGTAGGACTCTTTGAGTTCGATCCCTACAGCCTTGCGGCCCATTCTGACGGCCATGTATGCTTCGGACCCAACGCCCATGAATGGCGTAAGCACCGCGTCTCCGGGATTCGACCACATGGCAACACACCGCTCTATCACGTCGAGTTGAAGCGGGTGTACGTGCTTCTCGTCCTGGTCATCCTTCGCCGATCGGTGAGGAAGAACGTGGTCAATGCGGATGTCATCCCACACCGATGAGGCATACTGCCTCCAAATCCACTGCGAAAACTTGTTGAGTTTCTGATCTCCCTTCATTCCACGATAGGAAAGCACGTCCATCGGCGGCTTCCGCTCCCCCGCGTAGTGTTCCATGCCAGTCTCGTGAGTGACCGGCTCGGGATTCTCTCCGCCCTTGCGGAACATCAGCAGGTAGTCGGCATTGGCAATGCTGCACCGAGTCGAGTCCTCGCAGAACGTCCGATGGTGCAGCGACTTCATCATGGTGCGGTTGCGGACCATGAGCGGTTCTTTCCAGATCGCCCGCCTACCACCGTATACAAAGCCTCGGCGTTCGTGTTCGAGGATGATCCGGCCCGGAAGGTCGTAGATTGCATCGCACCCGGCGTTGCTGAGCGGGATATCCATGCAATGCACGGCACTGATCCGACCCGGAAGAGTCAGCCGGTGAATCTCGTCGATGCAGTACCCGTAATGCTCAAAGAACTCTTCCTTGTCGATCGCGTTGCTCATGTCGCGTTCATCGCTGGAATACTGGTACAGGCCAGCGAACGGGGGAGAGTAGACCGAGAGCCTGATGCACTCGTCGGGTAGTGACCGCATGACCTCAACGCAGTCGGCGTTGTAGATGGCGTATCCGGCTTCGATGAGTTGTTCCTTCACAGCCATGCGGGCTTCTCCATTGGGTTGACATAGATGTTCTGACGCTCAATACGGGTCGCGTTGTTCATCTCTCGCACAAGGGCCGTAAACATCGCGTCAGCCTTCGCGGCTTTCCTCCGCATGTTGGCGAGTACGCGTATCTCACCTTCAGTTGAAATCACGTCCAGTTGAACCGGCTTCTTCTGGCCAAACCTCCAGCACCGGCGGACGCTCTGGTAGTACTGCTCGTAGGAATGCGATGCGAACGTGACAACATGGTTGCAGTGCTGCCAGTTCAATCCCCACGCTCCTATTTTTGGCTTGATGACGAGAACGCGAAGTTCTCCAGACGCGAACGCCTCGTAGAGTTCGATCTTCCGCTCGTCCGGCGTGGCCCCGGAAATCTGCTTCGCATCGGGGATGGTTTCCTCAAGCGCGTCTCCCTCGGCGTTCATGTGGCACCACACCACCGCACTCCGCTTGTGGTTCACCAGTTCAGCAACAAAGTTGCAGCGATCGGTGAGCGTCCTGCGCCGCTCGTCCCGCTCCGCGCCAAGTCCAAACGCTGGCACGTTGAAGAGCATCCCATCGGGCGGCGTGGTGGTCTTGATAACGTGATCGCGCTCGATGAGTTTCGGAAGGATGAACTTCCCATCCTCAAAGCCGAGATCGGAGGGCATCCGGCACGCCTTAGACCATGAGGCTACCCACTTCCAGAACGCGCCTACCGCGTGGTGTTTCAGCCGCCATTGTCCAATCGTCTGCGCGACCCGATAGGCAAGTTTCTGGTAGTAACTGGCATCGTTCGCTATCCATGACTCGGCCTCATCCTGGTTGCGCTGCTCCGACTTCTGGCCCTTGTCGTCAAGGTATTTGAAGAACCGCTTGAGCATCTCGGAGTTATTCAACTCTCCCAACGCCTCGGACGATGTACCAAGTTCAACGTAGTCGTTCGGCGCGGCCGTGGCCGTGCAGAGCAATCGGTATTGCAGTTTCGACGTGAACCGCGTTACCTGCTTCCGAGTCTCGCCGTCGAACGACTTGAGGATGCTTGATTCGTCGCACACCACGCCCGCGAAGTCGTCGGGCGAGTAGTGGTGAAGCCGCTCGTAGTTCGTGACGACGATTTTGCCCGTCATCTCGCCAGATACCGACCGCTTGGCCTCGATTCCGAACTTTGCTCCCTCTCGCTCGGTCTGTTTGGCAACCGCCAGCGGCGTAAGAACCAGCACCCGACCGTTGGTCTTGCGAACCACGTTCTCAGCCCACACTAACTGCATGAATGTCTTGCCCAAACCACAATCGGCGAAAATCGCTGACCGGCCCTTGCGGATAGCCCACTCAGTCAGGCACCGCTGAAAGTCAATGAGTGTGTCAGGCATCCATACCGGCTCAAATCCGGCCATGCCCCCGACCTGTGACTTGCGGTGAATGAACTCCGCGTAGTTCGGTTTCGTCTCGACCATCGCCAATCTCCTAAATCCGCAGCGCCGTTTTCTGTTTGTTGCCCTTGGCCGTGATCGGCTCACGCTTCACGCGGTCGCAGCACAGCCGGAGTTGATCGCCGTCGTCGGTGTTGATGACGACCGCCGGATCGCCGGGGCTGGTCACGAACGTGCCGAGCACAACCCCGTGGCGCTTGGCGTCGTCCGATGGCCGCTGGAACCACACGCGGGAACCGATGGCGAACCGCTCGGAGGGTGGCGTGACCATCGAGGTATCTTTGATTGGTTTGTTCACGCGCCACCTCCCGCCGTTTCGGGTTTGGCTGGCTTAGCCGTCACGAGCCTTTCCCAAGCCGCCCGGCGCTCATCGGCGGGCATCGAGAGGTAGGACTCAAAGCCCTTGTCCTTGATCGCCTTGTTGAACTTCTTCACGCACGCAGCCTTGTCGCCGTACCCCCGATCCTGCATCTCGGTCAGCATCGCGTCACGCCAGTCAGTCGCCTCGGTGAACGGGACGGGGCAGGGCTTGATCTCGGGCTTGGGAGGATCGACGACATCGACGGCGAGCTGCTCGGTCTGCTCGGGCTTGTCATCTTCCAGCAGCGACGCCGCCCGGAGCGTTGACCGCTTGGCCGACGGCTCGTCGCCAGGTTCGGCCACAACCGGCTCGCCCGCCGCGTTCACCGGAACACCCAACTCCTCGGGCGTGTAGACCGGCCCGCTCAGAACGCCGGGGCAGTACCACTTCACGCCGTTGCTCAGGGCGCGGCTGAAATACATGTTGCGGGGGTACGAGCGATACGTCTGTGAACCAGACAGGCCAGCCGCCGTCGCCTCCTTGACGGTGAACTCCGAAATACCCACCGACTGACCGTTCTCGAAGAACTCCAACCGGCAGCCCTTGTCGTCAAGTTGCAGCACGCGGTAGGCGAACCGGCCTGACCGCTGGACGCATGACGCGAGGATCGTGGCACCAACCATCACTTTGTCTTTGACGATGTAGATGCCGGTCATTGCGGCGACGGGAGGCACACCCAACTCGCGGCCAGCGAGAATCTTCACGCCTGCCTGAGCCGCCGATCTGGAATCCTTGAAGAAACCCGACTCGGCGAACATCTTGGACATCGACCCAACGTCCATCTCGGGGCCTACGCGGGCGATCGGATTGGCCGACGCTGCCTTGCTTGGAACCATGCTCATGCTTCAACTCCTGTTTCGATGTTCTCTTTGCGGAGCCGGAACGCGGGCACGCTGATCGGCTCGATCCGGCTCGAATAGCCCGGCCATTTCCCCGTGCGAACGCAGTCGGCGTACAACGCGAGCGCCCGGCGGTACTCGATCCGTCCAAGTTCCATCGCCGCTGGTTCGATCTCGTAGACCGCTACGGCCTCTGCGCCGATCTCGCACACCCATTCCTTGTCAACCGCGATGAGAACTACGCACGGCGGCTCGTGGCCTTCGATAGCGGCGATTCCGTCGGCGTAGAACGCGGCCTGAAAGTGATACCCGTAGTCGTACACGTCACGCTCGAACGCGCCGGGCGCGGCGTTTCGGGTGGTTTTCAGGTCGATGATCGCGTTGCGGGCCGTCGTCAACTGGTCGAGTCGGGCCTTGCAGAGCGTACCAGTCTCATCGTCGCGCCAGACCGCCGAGCATTCCCGATCGCCTGCCTTGGCGATGAGTTTCGACGCGGCGGGGTGCGCCATCACGGCTCGCTGGATCGCTCCGAGTGTGGCGTACTCGTCGGCGGACATCACAATCTTCCCAGCAGCGGCGGTGTTGAACCGTTCCCATTCCTCCTTGCCCGCCTTGGTGCGCCGGTCGCAGTCCGGGGCCGCGACGACTTCAACCGCGAAACGCGACGGCTCGTAGCACGCCAGATGCACGGCTTGGCCGAAGGCAAGGGCCTCGGTCGGCGGCTCGGGATGCTCGCGGAGGTACTTCCACTGCGCGGGCGTGAGCGTTCCGAGTTTCTTGAGCGCGGATTGGTTGATGGCTTCGATGCCGTCGTACTGCTCGCGGCTGAGTCCGGGGTGGATTCCGGGAAGGATGCTGGGGCTGGTCATGGTCATTCTCCTGAATCCCGCGATCAGCCCTTCCAGGCTGCCCGCGAGAGAGGGCGGTTACGAGGTCCGCCAACCCTGTCCGGCGACTTATTGCACCTTGGAATCCGCCGTGCCTTCCAAGGTGTCCAGCCTGCACGGTGGAAGCCGCGCGGCTGGAGGCGCGTGGGGTCTCTACTTCGTGATCCGATCCGCCTCAGCAACGATCTCTTTCGCCAGCGCTGCAACACGGGACTTGAACACGTTGACGGCGTGCTGACCCGCCATTGTCACCATCTCGGGCAACTCCGCGCCAACCAGCGACTTCGCCCACTTGCGGAGTTTGTCGGCATCGGGTGCCGCCGCTGCGCGGGCACGCGCCGCATCCTCTTTGCGCTGCTTGCGTTCCGCCTCGGCCTTGACCGCCGCCGCTTCGCGTTCCGCCTTCTCGCGGGCCTCGCGCTCGGCCTTCAACTTCGCCTCGGACTCTTCGCGTTCCTTGCGTGCCTGAGCCTCGATCGCTTCACGCTCGGCCTTGGCCTTCGCTTCGGCGGCGCGGCGCTCGGCCTCGACCTTGGCACGCTCGGCGGCAGCCGCCTTCTCGCGGGCGTCGGCCTCGACTTTCAGCCGTGCGTTCTCGGCCTCGATCCGTTCGCGTTCCGCCTTGGCGGCGGCATCAGCGGCAAGACGATCGGCTTCGGCCTTCTTCGCGTCAGCGATCTTCTTCTCGTGCGCCGTCCGGGCACCGTCAAGCAGTTGCGCCCACTGGTCATCGGTCATCGTTCCCAGCGGGTAGATACTCGGGTCGAAACCAAAGGGGCGCAGCAGGTCGGCGCGGGATGCGGCGAGTTCTGCCTGCCGCTTCGCCTGGGCGCGCTCGGCAAACTCTTCCGCCGCCTGCAACCGAGACTCGACCGGCTCGATGCGTTCCTTGATCCAGTTCGCGGCGGCATCTACGGCCTTTCCGAAGGAGAGCGCGTCGGCCTTGATCTCCTTGCGGATGTTCTCGACCTTCACGCGGACGGCGCGGAGTTCGAGGCGCTTGGCGCGGGCCTGCTTCATCTCCTCCAGTTGCGTTGCGTCGGTGACGACAATGGACTCCGCCGAACGGACCAGTTCGCCAGCCTCGGCAACCAGCGGCGCAAGCGGCGTGATGATCGGGTGTGCCTTCTCGGCAGCCAGTCCGGCACGCTCGACGATCTGGACAAGTTCCGTACTCTGTTGTTCTGCGATCATGCGTAAATCTCCTGTGTGAATCCCGCCCGCAACCTTCCGGCAGCGAGCGAGGCGGCTGTCATTTCCCACTGGCCTTGGCGATGGCGGCGCGGGCCATTCTCACTGGGCAGTTGTCCGCGCAGTCGTCACGCCCGGACGCTCCGCATCCGCAGTAGCAAACACCCTTGTCGGGAGCAGATGCTTCTTCCAAAGCAACGAGCATTTCGCAGGCCTCCAACAGGTCTGGCGCGGCGGCGATGAGGGCTTCGTCATTGGGCCTTGCGACAATCACCAACTCAATGCCTTTGACGGCAAGAGCCTGTTCCGATGTCATCTTGGCGCAGGGAATCAGCACATGCATGTCCGTTCCGTCAACCGGACTTTTGGCGGTTCGGCTGCAAATTGTCCGCGGTTCTCGCTTTCGTGGGTCTGGGTCGTCGTGCATCCCGCGATTCCAGTACCACGGTCCCGGCGTGTGTTGTGCTTTGCTCATGTCAGTTCCCCCCGCGAGTACCCGCAGTCGCACGCGAGTTGAGCCGGGTACTTCCTGGTCCGCAGGCTGGCCGGGTCGCCATCGGTCGATGCCGCCTCGTGGGTCAACTCGCCTCCGCAGTCAGGGCAAAGAGGCCCGCTCGCGATCTGGTTCTGAGCCTGCATGAGGCTGAACCGCGCCGACTCCAGCGAGAGCAGGGCGGTCTTGAGCCTCGCGTTATTGATGTCCTTTGCCTTGCCGGCGTCGTTCATCAGCCGATCGGCTCGGATTCTCACGTTCTCGGCGATCCGCTCGAAGTCCGCTTCCATCGCGTTCCGCGAGTCGCCACGCGCCGCGTCGGCCTCGGCGTGCGTGCAGTCTCCGCCGCAGCAGGGGCCGGTAAACTCGTCGAAACGCTCGGGCTGCTCCAGGTCACGTGCCAGCCGCAGCGTTCCCCTGTGGTTTGCGGGATTGCCCAACGATTCTGCCACCACCGCCGCCGCCTCATTCGCTTTACCGTCGTTCATGCGTTTCTCCTTCGCTGTTGACTGGTTCCAACTCATCCCGTCTGGCAAAGACGTAGTTGCCGCCCACGTCCAGAACGATCGACCTGACCCGAACGAGTCCGTCATAGAGGTCGTCCGTCCGAAAGTCGATCTTGGCAACCCTGCCAATCCGCCCGTCCTTCGCTGGCCGCTCGCGCGTCCTCTGGTTCCACGGTCCTACGCCCTTGATCCGCACCTTGTCACCGATTGCGATGTTCATATCGGTGATTGTGGCTTAGGGCTTGAATGCGGCAAGGACATTGGCTCTATTTCGGCACCGAATAGGGCCATTTACCTATTCGATCTCCTTGGCGTACCGCTCCAGCACGATCCGCACCGCGCGGCCGGTGCTGACCGGCAAACCCTTCTTGGCCGACACGACCTGACGCACGCGGGCGATAACGGCCTCTAGCCGCCGCTTGTCGTCTGCGTCGTCGGGGGTCATCCATACCGCTACGCGGGTGCGTGGTTTCGCGGTCACGCTACACCCCCCTTCGCTTTGGCGATGGCCCGATCGCATCTGGCAATCACCTCGATGTTGCCGGACAACCCGGGCATGAGCCGCACGATCGCGGCACGATCCTCATACGGCAAGTTGGCGTACCACTGGGATACACCCTCGCACGCGGACAGGAGGTCGGGCATCGCGTTGGCGGAGGTCTTTTCGATGAAACGGAGAATCGCGGCCTCGGCGGAGTAGGCCAGTGCTTCACCTTGAATACCGATGCGGCGAGGGTTCTTCGCCCACTTCACCAACTTGCGGACGGGGTTGAGTCCGATGTCTCTCGGGATGTCTTGCTGCTTGCTCATGTCAGTTCCCCGTCGCCTCGGCCTCGCGCAAGTTCGCGCGGTCGGCCTTGATCTGTGCGTCCGACTCCCATTCCAGTTCCGCCCCGCAGTCGCAGCACAGCGTCGATACGCCGCCTTCGATGTTCACTTCCGGCTCAGCGGCTACTACGTGCAGCGTGGTCCGCGTGCAGCCGCAGTCGGGGCAGGTCACTGGGCACCATTCACGATCTTGCGG